>OODA01000005.1_pt1 | contig 253416 bp, 237 predicted proteins | sample 1671341 | NCBI WGS metagenome assembly OODA01 (sample SAMN06348147, study PRJEB24527) | human gut metagenome | biome: human gut; feature: ankylosing spondylitis patient; material: feces | host: Homo sapiens | place: China | collected 2015-10 | reverse complement strand
TACCATAGAAGACCTTGCTGTTATTAGCTATTTACAGAAAAAGTTTCACACACTCGCTTCCACAGAAGAAGCTGTTTATATATGCGCTTGTAGCCTCACTTCTGGTTACACTTCTGGGGATTTTATCATCACTTTTTAACAATATAATATATGATGAAATACTTCCGTATCAGCAAAAAGATGTATTAAAGATGATGCTTGCGGTATTTCTTGGAATATCACTGACATCTACATTTATAAGTTTTGCGAGACAGTGGATTCTCATGCATCTGTCCATCAAAATTGATATACCACTTATGCTTGGTTATTTTGAACATATATACAAATTACCGATGAAATTTTTTGCGAGCCGTAAGACCGGTGATATTACAACCAGGTTTTCGGATGCATTTACCATAAAAGACATATTTACCAGTATAGCATTATCACTGATCATGGACATATCAATGGCTTTGATAACCGGAGTAATACTTTTTCAGATGAATCCAAAGCTTTTTGCAGTGATCATAATGATGACACTCATAAGTATTGTGCTCGTATTTATATTTAAACAGCCATATAAGAAGATAAACGAAGAACAGATGCAGCAGTCATCCATACTCAACTCGGAAATAATAGAAGGGCTTCGCGCAGTTGAGACAATAAAGGGAAATGCTAATGAGGATATAGAGCTCGAAAGCATAGAGCGGGAATACATAAAATCTCTTAGAATAAGTTATAAAGAGGGCATGCTTTCAAACGTGCAGTCAACAATATCGAGTGTTATATCGGGAGTTGGGAATCTGGTGCTTCTGTATGTAGGAATAATGCAGGTCATAAATAACAACATGACGCTTGGAAGCTTCATGGCATTTAACACACTTGCAGGATACTTTATGGATCCTATAGGCAATCTGGTAAGCCTTCAGTTATCCATTCAGGAAGCAAATATTTCAATGAAAAGGCTTTCTGAAATCATGGATTATGAGAGAGAACAGAAAAGCGAGAGACAGTATCAGGAGATATCAAGCATTGATGGAGATATTAAGCTTGATCATGTCACTTTCAGATACGGAAACAGAAAACCGGCTTTGGATGATGTGAGCTTTATTATAGAAAAAGGACAGAAAGTGGCACTTGTGGGGGCAAGCGGAAGCGGAAAATCTACAATAGCCAAGCTACTGCTCAAATATTATGAGCCGGAGGCGGGGAATATAACTATAGATGGGATGGAGATATCAGAATATAAGAATGACGATATACGTCATGCGATATCATATGTGCCACAGAATATAGAGCTTTTTTCAAAAAGTATTTATGACAATATAAGAGTTACGAGACAGAGTGCAACGCTTGACGAGGTAAAAGAGGCTGCCAAAGCCGCTGATGCCCATGAATTCATAAAGAGATTGCCGATGCAGTATTATACTTATCTTGAGGAAGCAGGAAATGGTCTGAGTGGAGGCGAGAAACAGCGAATTGCACTTGCAAGAGCATTTCTAAAGGAAAATCAGTTTTATATCATGGATGAATCCACAAGTAATCTGGATTTTGCAACGGAAAATATAATCTTCGATATGATATACAATAAATTCAGAAAAAAGACCATGCTCATTATTGCGCACAGGCTTGCAACAGTAAAAAACTGTGACAAGATAATAGTAATGGATAAAGGGAAAATTGTAGAACAGGGAACACATCAGCAGTTGCTTGAGAGGAAAGGACTGTATTACAGATTGTGGGAAATGCAGCAGGGGAATTTTGTTATCAAAGAAGATTCAGATAAGGATGAACAGTTTGCTGAGAATTTTGAGAATGATGATGAGGGTGTAATGAGCTACACCTAGATGATTAATTTTTGTATGTAAAAGCTTTACATAGAGTCAGGACTGTCTGCAGACGGGAATGGCAAAAATAAAACAAAGAAAAAAGGAGGTACACATACATGGATATGTGTTACGATGGAGCACTGGTGCTCCCTAGCAGTTATGCTGTTATGAATGAAGAGGAGATGACTTATATGGAAGGGGGAATTAGAGTATCTAAATACTCTTCGGGAAAATTGTTTGATACATATAGGGTACACTTTACAGCAGCAGAATGTTCTAAAATAGCACTTGCTTATGGAGTTATATCTGGTGTAGCGTCAATTATAGGAGCTTTGACAGGTCCAATAGGAGCAATAGCTGGAGGAGTTACAGCAGGAGCTTGTGGAATTGCAGCAGCCGTTTGGAGCTATGCGGCATCGAAAGGTGGATTAAACACATATATTCCGATATTAAAATCTGGAAAATTATATAATGGGAAGAAAGTAAGATATATATATTGCTAGGAACAAAAACTTACCTACTATTATAGTAGGTAAGTTATAGAATATTTTATTATAAAGGGAGAAATTATCAGATGAAGAATAAAATAATAATATATGTGATAGTACAATTTTTACTAATTTTATGTTCAATATTTGTTATTCCAAATGCTGAGGGTGTATTGAGTATATTCACAGTGCTGATTGTAATTGTTGGAAATGTTTTAAATTTAATTTTTTTATTAAAAGCAAATAAAAAAAACAATTATTAAAAGTTAGGATAAAAATATATGAACACAATAACTCTTTCAGAACACAAAATTTTAAAACTTCAAAATGTATTATCTGTGCAGGTGGATTTAGAATCTGAATCGGATGAACTTTTTGACATTGAAATCAATAAATTGAATACTTATATACAAACTCATGGAGCAAAACAGATTGGGCCATTAATTCAGGCTACGAGTTTTGAAATTAAAGATGACGGAGCTGTAGATATTAAAATGCAGTTTATGCTTCAGACAGACAACTTCATCCACAACGTAGAACCACCTTACAAGATGGATTCCATTTTACGTGTAAAGAACTGTCTCTATGCACGTTATATCGGACCGGAGGATAAGCTGAAATTTGCCTATGACAAGCTTGGAGTTTATGCATTTGAGAATGATATTGAGCTGGATGGCTGCAATTATACTATCTATGTGGACAGGAATGAAGAGGATGAAACCATGGTTGCGGATGTATTCATGCCTGTAAAGGAATAAAAGAAATATGAGCAAAAGAGTAAAGAGTTTAGATGAAATAAGGGAATCGAGAATACTGTTTGATAAGAATCCACCGGCATTCGGCTATATACTTATAACAGTTGTAGCCGTTTTCCTTATTGTGGCAGTAGTATGGAGTATAAAAACACCAAAGGTGTATACCATACAGGCGCAGGGAACTGTGACGAATGATGAGTCAAATTACGTCATGTGCAGCTATACGGGAGAGATTCTTGACAGCAACATGGAAGAGGGCGTACTTGTGGAAGCCGGGGATGTGCTTTTTACAATTAAAAGCACTGATTATGATCTGCAGCAGACACAGCTTGAAGACAACAGAAAATCATATGAAGAACAGATATCACAGTATAGTCTTCTTATAAAATCAATAAAAGACGATACCAATTATTTTGACGAGACAAAAGCGGATGACGGTCTGTACTGGAGCCTTTTTGAAACCTACAAATCACAGGTGGAACAGAATAAGGTTGATGTGTCAACGTATCAGGCATATGGATATACTGATGAGCAGATTCAGTCACAGCTTGAGACAAATCAGGGTAAGATTGATGAAGTATATTATTCTGCCATACAATCTGCAGAGACAAAGATTGAAGAGGCGAATCTGCAAATTGCATCAATAGATGCACAGCTTGCAGCGGTGACAAGTGGGCAGGATGCTTATGAGGTAAAAGCTACCACATCAGGAGTTCTGCACATGCTGGGCAATTATAAGAGCGGAATGGTTGTACAGACAACGACCACTGTGGCAACGATCACACCGGAAAATTCGCAGAGATATCTCGAAGCATATGTTTCCACATCTGATATGGCCAGAATGCATGAGGGAGACAGAGTGCAGGTGGTTATGGACGGTCTGTCACAGAATGTCTATGGGACGATAAGCGGAAGCGTATCACGGATAGACAGCAATGTCACTACACAGGAAGGACAGGATGGAGCAACAAACCAGGCGTTTAAAGTGATGATAGTGCTAGACCAGGATTATGTGCTGAGCCGTGAGGGAGACAAGGTAGACGTGACTAACGGCATGACGGCGGCTGCAAGAATACAGTATGATTAAGTCACATATTTTAACTATGTGCTTGAGAAACTCGGAATAAAAACCGGAAAATGACATGGGATAAGGTTATGAAGTTAAGAAACAGAATAAGAATATTTGCAGTTATATTTATACTGGCTTTGGGAATGGAGTACTTACCGATGGCGGTATATGCTGCAGAAGTGACAGCGGAAGAAAGCGATATGGCAAATGATGCAGAACCGGATATGGATGAAACACCGGAACCGGACAATGCATCGGAAACGGACAAGGAAGACAAAACAGACGTACAGGATACGGGACAGAATATACCGGTAACGGATATCGAGATATCAGATCATGAGGAGGAAGTGGAAGTAGGAAAGACAATAAACCTTACAGCCACAGCACTTCCGGCGAATGCCACGGAAAGCACGATAACATTCCGTTCATCTGATATAAATATAGCAACTGTGACTTCAGCAGGTGAAGTAAAGGGTATCTCAAAAGGATATGTTACAATATATGTATCTGCCGGAAGTGTAATAAAAGAGGTAAATCTGACAGTAAAAGTAAAAACCACCGGAATAAATATAAATAAAGAATATCTCGTAATGAAGCCGGGAACGGCATTTAAACTGAGCGTATCTGTGTTTCCGGCAGAGGCAGAGCAGGCGGTTTCATACAAATCAACCAACACATCAGTTGCAGCAGTATCGGGCAGTGGTGTGGTAACGGCAAAACAGACAGGTTCATCTACAATAATAGTTTCAAATGGGGATTTGTCAGGCGCTGTTTCGGTAATCGTAAACAGAGATACGGAAAGTTCTGTGGCTGAGCCGGCAGCAGATAGTACAGACGCAGAAAACACAAGTGAACAGACATTTGATGAAAATACTGATGTATCCGAAACACCTGTAATAAGTGAGCAGATGCTATATGAACTGTACACAGCAGGCAAATCGATGAAAGTGACCGGAGACGGCTACAGCATCATAATAGACGGAAAAAAGATAGTAAATTATAAAAATGAACTTAATACGGATATAGAACTCGAAAGGGCAGGAGACTGCATAAAATTCAATCTCAACGATGGAGAGTATCTGTGCGGAGAAGTGACACTGCACATAGATGATGTAAAAGGAAAATATCTGTATCTATATAATAACGTAAAGCATAAATACGAACTTGTGAGTACAGAAGATATGAGCGGGCTTAATTTAAGCACACCAGGAAAGTATATGATCACGGCAAAGCCCATCAGAGAGGGAGTCACAGCGGTCAGATATATACTGATTGCAGGTGGAATCGGCATAATTGCAGGAATAGCTGTGTATGTGGCGGTAAAGAGAAGATACTGGTTCTGGTAAAGGTGTATGTAATCATGATTTACATAAAGTCGTGTCCGGTTGCAAACAGACATGGCAGAAAAATAATGTTTAGAAGAGAACAGGAGGAAAACAAAATGGAATTATGTTATGATGGAGCACTGGTGCTCCCAAGCAGTTATGCTGTAATGGATGAAGAGGAAATGACTTATACAGAAGGGGGTGGAAGTAGAACTTATAGAGGAAATCAAGGATGGGCAGCAGCTGTTGCACTTACATCGGCTGGTTTGTTTTTATCTGGAATGGGTAAAGCTGTAGGAGTTACAATTATTAGAGGATGTATAGGCGGAGGTCCAATTGCTTGGATATGTGGAATTGCAGCAACTGTAGCAATAATGTATGGAAGTGGGGCATTGGGAGGTCAAATGTATAGTGCAGGGTTTCAGGCATTATACCGTATGGCAAAAAAAGGAAAATTTACATTAAAAACAACATCCAATCCGTTTGGGTTGTTTTCTGTTTCTTGAGGTGATTATGAGCAAAATAATTTATGTGTCAATTGCAATACTGATTTATATGATTATTAATTTATTTATAACAATAAAGAAAAATACAAAAATTTTACATTTTGCTGGTTCTGTTTTGTTTTTACAGTTTTTTTTATTGTCGGCTGTTAATTCACATTTCATTACATTGAGTGAGTATTCGGTATGTGAATATATATTTTTATTTTGTATGATTATATATGCAGTTTTAGTTTATTTTTTAGAAAACAAAAGAAAGTGAAAAAATTATAGTTGTGAAGATAATTAAAAAAAGTATTTATGACAATATAAGTGTTACAAGACAGAGTGCGACTCTTGATGAGATCAGGGATGCAGCAGGGAAATTTTGTTATCAGAGAAGGTGAAATAAAAGAAAAACAGTGTGAAGATTCAGTGGAATCGAACGATAAAGGTGTAATGAGCTACACATAGATGATTAATTTTTGTATGTAAAAGCTTTACATAGAGTCAGGCCTGTCTGCAGACGGGAATGGCAAAATAAAACAAAGAGAAAAGGAGGTACACATATATGGATATGTGTTACGATGGAGCACTGGTGCTCCCAAGCAGTTATGCTGTAATGGATGAAGAGGAGATGTGCTATACGGAAGGAGGAATAGCTGTAACAACAGTAGCAACTATAGTTGGTACGGTAATAACCATATATGGTGCCACATATGCTGGAGGAACGGTATGTGGTAAAAGATTATATCATGCTGGCATAAATACTGCTAAAAAATGGTCTAAGTGGAAATGGCAGACTAGAGCAATTGTAATTGGGACTGCTAGCCGTATGGGACTGGCTGGTACCATTGCAGGTACCGTCTTTATGCTTGGTTTGGAAAATCAGTTATATGATATGATGTAGTAAAATACTAGGAGAAATGGATATGAAAAATAACCTTGAACTTATTTTATTAGTAGGTAACTGGGTAGTTGTTGCAATACAGGCATTTACTATATTTTTATATGGAAATAGTATAGGTTTATTTATTATTATGTTGCTTGCATTAATAGTACAAGTACTTGGTGTTTATGATAATAGAAAGAAATAATTAATATATTGACTTACAAAATGTGTATTAAAAGAATAGTAAACAGGCGTGGAGCTAGTCTCTCTACGCCTGTTTAAATGCGTGCCTTATTCACTTACCACAACCTTACAATCCTTCTTAAAGCAAGCAATTCCATACTTGATGAAATTGCGCATGCCATCCTGCTTCAGCTTATCCACATATGACTTTTCTTCAATCTGCTTCAGTGCCTCATCGCAGGCTGCATCCATATCGCCGTTTTCGGCATATTTAAGCTCTATCACGATGCCGGTTCGGTTGTTTGGAACTTCAACGAGGATATCACTGTAGCCGGTGCCCGATTCGGTGTTTGATTTGATGAGCCAGTTTGCTTTGTAGCCCAGCAGACCGAGCAGTATACCGTGGTAGAAATTTTCTTTTTTATCTTTGGCAACTGCGGTATCCCTTATGCTTATTGTATTCCAGAGATAATCGCCAAAAAGCTCTTCTATTTTTTCGGTATCCTTATCCACAAATGCATTGCAGAATTGTTCAAGTGTCTTTCCGTCATTTGCAGTTGTATCGCTGAACCATTCGCGGATTTTTTTTATGAAAAGATTTTTAATCTCGCGGTTTGGTATTGATAAACGCACCTTGCCATCGTCAGTCACGCCCTGCTTGGTCAGGTAACCGGTGGTGAAGAGCACACTCCACAGGTTTGCGATGCTTTTGTCGATTTCATCGTAGGTCAGCTCCAGGGATATTTCTTTTTCAATGTATTCGCCTGCTATCAGGCACTCTATCTCATACTTGGTCTGGACATCGGCTTTGTCAATGAAGTTTCTGACTAAAGCATTTTCACTTGAATTTGACCAGAAATCCTGCGGCTTTGCAGTAGGCTCCAATCTGAGCAGATCCACGTAATTTATCACATCCCACGGACAGTATACATTGGCATTTCCAAAGTGATATCCGTCATACCATTCTTTTACATCTGCATAATGCTCTGAAAGATTAAAATACGTAAGTATTTCCTGAACATCTTTATCTGTAAAGCCAAAGCGTCTTGGACGGGTGAACAGCGTTACTTCACTCCAAGTATTTAAAAACTGCTCAATAAACATAGTTTTGTCAATATAATAAAACCCAGATCTTCGTATATCTTCAAAATTTTCAATTCCAACAGGCAGTTTTAATATTTCCATGCGAGCCGCCCAAGTTAAAATATGTTTGATGCATTCACATATAGTATAACTGATTTTTAGAGGAATAACATTTTCTATTGATTATCTAAAAATTAGGGCATTTATGGTTATAATTATTTGTTTGAAAAATACTGTGAGTTTGTCTATAATTGAGCTATAGATAATTTCAAGAGGTATAATACAATATGATAAAAATAGGTGTTGAAAACAATTTAGAATAAGTGGTACTGTATTTATATAAACGAAAATTATTGATTGAGTGTCAAACATGCACGAATTCGTGTCATTCATGTATTTATGATTGAAGATATATGGATTATAGGATATAAAGAAATTAATAACAGTTGAAGAGTCAGGACCGATTGCAAATAGGAGTGACAAAATAAGGGGGAATATGAAGAAGAATTTAAAAATTTTATTCATACAATTATGTGTTTTGGCAATAGGCTGCTTTATCGGAGAAGCAGTTTTCGGCTTGCCAAAATGGCTTGGACTTGTGATAGCAGGTCTTATGTTTTATTTGGTATTTTTTATAATACAGATTAAAGGTGCTATGAGTAATATCAAAGATGAAGTGTCAAGTGATGGCATAGCCGGAGCAAGAATATGCGGAGTCTTTATTTCTGCGATACTACTTGCATTTATATTGGGAATATATGTTTATCAAGCGGCTAATATAGCGATGACTATAGCCGGTGTGGTATTGCTTATATTACAGCGGAGAAAAATAAAAGGGTTTTTCTTTGAGAATCGCTGGGAGAATAATTTTTGGTTGGTGTATTTTGGTATTGCATTTATTATTTGTGGTGTTTTTTCTGTATTTGCGTGTCTGGATATTGCACCATGCACGGAGCTTTGTGGTGTTTACAGGGCTATCGGTATCATAGTGTGGATTTTGGTGATTTTATGGACACTTCCGCCTGATACATGGTTGGCCAGATTTGCCACAAATAACTATAAGAGATATGAAGATAATTATGATTAAGAAAGAAAAATAGAGATTATTTTCTAATGAAAATTATCGGACAAAATAAGGAGGATAAATGAAAAAAATAGTTTCTAATTTGTCAGTAATGATTTTTGTCATAGGATGTGCAATAATGGAAATAACAACATGGTTTATTGATTCATATGTTATGTTTTATATAGGAATAATTATTGTTATAGTGGGAATTATTGGAATGATTATTCAAGGAAAGTTTAAGAAAGTAATTGAGTTTATTATAGAGTATTTTTAATTAGAACAAAAGAAATAATAAACAAAGAAACATTGAATCTGGAGAGGAATTTATAGATGGATAGAATGAAATTGTTAAAGCTACAGATAGTTATAGGAATAATTACTTCGTGCATAGGAATAGTAACGATAATGTATGGAGTGAATTTTTACAATCATCCGAGCAGAGGGAATATTGTGACATGTATTGCATTGCTGTTCTGCTGTATGTTATCAATAATAAGCTGCGTGTTAATTGTGATTAAGAATTATAAAAATAATAAATAACCGTCTCATGTTATTTTTATCTTAGAAATAAGTCTGCTAAATATGTTTCTACCATTCGTTACAAAAAAGTACCGCTCATTCTTAAGGTGTTGAAAACAATTTAGAATAAGTGGTACTGTTTTTATATAATCGAATATTATTGATTGAATGTCAAACATGTACGAATTCGTGTCATTCATGTATTTATGGTTGAAGATATATGGATTATAGGATATAAAGAAATTAACAACAGTTGAGGAGGATGGTGATAATGCTAAGAAATGGTATTAATTGTATAAAATTTTATTGGTTTGGTATATTTTGTACTTCAATAATTAGTATTGTTGTCAGTACATTTTTAGATTACAGAGTTTTATTTTCTAAAGGGGATTTTTACACCTGGATAGTATCGTTTACTATATTTGTAATTTCAGTTACAGTATCAGATATTATAATGCTACAGGTTACAGCATTGAGTAGATTTTTATATTTGAGAATCAGGTATTCAATAAAGTGCCCATTATGCATTTTCCCTTTTCTTATAAATAGTGTAGATGGGAAGCTCGAGATGAAAATTGGGAAAAAACCTGAGGTTGTTTATTGTGATTTTATTGATGATGAAGAGTATAACAGATTTTCATACGAAGAGATGATTCGAATTTTAAGAGAGGGTATAATTGCAAGAAAGATCGGAAGATATATTTTTGGTATTAGTGTAATGATTTTGTTTTTATGCTTTAAACCGGCAGGAGCGTTGATAGTGATTATTTTATTTGCTGAGTTTGAAGCATTGGACATGATTTATGAGCGGAAATTTCATGGAGATAATTTCAAGCTTCGCAACATCAGAAGAGGGAATGGAGCTTTGTATTTGAATAAAGTTTATGATGATTGCAGGGTGGAAAATTTCTATGATGATGATATAAATAAAAACTATGTTCTTGGCATGGTTAAGAGGAGACTGGCTAAGAATATATATGATAATGATTATACAGAACCGGCATATGTAAACAATATATTAAAAAGACTTTTTATGGAACCGGAGGCAATCAGTACTTCGCCGGACATAAAGGAACTTGATATTGTTACACTGTATGTATTTTATGCTCTATTTAGCAAGAATGAGGATTATGTAGGCAATATCCGTAATGTTGTACTGGGAATGAAATTATATGTAGGACAATATTCAAAATTGTGGAGAGATTATTTCGATTATTTTCTTCAAATAATTGATTCATACCAATGGAAAAAAGAATTGGAAATTAATAAAAAGAAAGATATGATTCTGCTATATGACTGTTGGGCAAATATTCCGGGCAGGTATAGGAATACCTTATTGTATGTGAAAAATAAAATTGATGATTATATTAATCAAATATGAGGCACCTAAGAAAATAGAACAAGGACGTGGGAAAATGAAAAAAATAATTTCTAATTTGTCAGTAGTGATTTTTGTCATAGGATGTGCAATAATGGAAATAACAACATGGTTTATTGATTCATATGTTATGTTTTATATAGGAATAATTATTGTTATAGTGGGAATTATTGGAATGATTATTCAAGGAAAGTTTAAGAAAGTAATTGAGTTTATTATAGAGTATTTTTAGAAAGTTTTGCTTTCAACATTTTACCACTTGATAGTTTATAGAGAATAAAAATAGATAAAAAGTTAAGAAAAGGAGAAAATGAAAATGAAAAAAAATCTTGAACTTATTTTATTAATAATTAACTGGGTAATTGTTGCAATACAGGCATTTACTATATTTTTATATGGAAATAGCATAGGGCTTTTTATCATTATGCTGCTTGCATTAATAGCTCAAGTATTTAGTGTTTATGATAATAGAAAAAAATAATATGATTAAATGGTCAAAAGGTATCATCGATGCATGCTTGCATGCAATTCGCGATGTATACCTTAGTGACCCGCACTACAAAATGAAAGTAATGTTGCCTAATACTTGAACAATATCATGGGGTTGTCTATAATGTAGTAAAAAGAAAATGGAGTTTTAATAAATGAAACGATTTACCGCAATATTACTTACAGGCATGATGATATTTACTCTCGCATCATGTGGCAAAAAAGCACAGGATACACCGACAGAGCCTGCAACAGAGACACAGGCTGTAGAGAAGGTCGAGATGCCTACGGAAACGGAAGCCGTGACAGAGGTGGTAACAGAGGCTGCAACAGAAACACAGCAGACAGAAACACAGCAGGAAGAACAGACTGCCGAACAGCAGGACGAGGAGCAGAACAATTCAGGTGATAATAATTCCTCTTACCGGTATGTAGAAAGAGCATCCTATGAGAATGGAGAATCAGTATCACTAAATCCTTCATGGCAGTATGCAGACCATTCAGCGATAAATTCAGGCTGTGCGGTCATGTACAAGGCTACAGCAAACCGCAAAAACATAGTAGTAGGTGTCAATGCCGGACACGGTACAAGCGGAGGAACTTCGGTGAAGACACTTTGTCATCCGGACGGCTCGGCAAAGACCACAGGCGGTACAACAGGCGCAGGCGCAACAAAAGCAGTAGCAGTTTCAGGTGGTATGTCCTTTAATGACGGTACACCGGAGAGCTCTGTCACACTCCGTATGGCGCAGATATTAAAGGACAAGCTGCTTTCGGCAGGCTATGATGTGCTTATGGTAAGAGACGGAAGCGATGTACAGCTTGACAATGTGGCACGTACTGTCATCTGCAATAATGCGGCGGATTGTCATATCGCTCTGCACTGGGATGGCGACGGACTAAGCTACGATAAGGGCTGCTTTTACATATCAGTGCCGGGAGGCATAAAGGGAATGGAGCCGGTTGCATCACACTGGCAGCAGCATGATGCACTTGGGGCAAGCCTGATAGAAGGACTGCGCGCCCATGGAGCAAAGATAAACGGTAATGGCTCAATGGCGATAGATCTGACACAGACCTCATACAGCACGGTACCGTCAGTGGATGTAGAGCTTGGCAACGCATGCTCTGACCACAGCGATGCCACACTTGAAAATCTGGCAGACGGACTGGTGCAGGGAGTCGAGGGATATTTCTAGAATATAAAAAGTGTTATATAGAAGTGGTACAACAGATAGAGAAAGGGAATATTATGACAGACAACAAATCCGGGGAGATACTCATAATAGAGGATGACAAGGACATTAATGATCTGCTTGCGACAGCGCTCTCAAAAGCCGGATATAGGACAAGACAGGCATGGTCAGGCACAGAGGGAGAGCTTTTGCTTAAGCTGGAAAGGGAAGCTTATGCGCTTGTGCTATTGGATCTGATGCTTCCGGGGCTTTCAGGGGAGGAGCTTCTGGCACGGATACGGCAGATGGATGCGTCACTTCCGGTGATAATCCTTACGGCAAAGGATGAGCTGGATGAGAAAATCAATCTGCTCGTGGCAGGCGCTGATGATTACATCACAAAGCCGTTTGAGATAAAGGAGGTCGTTGCCAGAGTGGCTGTGCAGTTGCGTCATGCGGTGGCAGATGTACCTTCAAAGTCGGGCAAGGCAGGGGAAAACCAAACAAAAGCAGAAAATGATACAGGACAGGGAGATACTGCAAATACATACATAGCGGGACCCGTTAAAATAGAGCACAGACAGCTTGTGCTCGATCGGATTTCAAGACAGCTTTATGTAGCTGATAATGCTGTTGACGGCATCACAAAGCAGGAGTTTGCCATACTTGAGCTTCTCATGGCGCATCCCAGACAGGTGTTTGCCAAGGAGGACATATTTGAATATGCCTGGGATGAACCGTATATTGGCGAGACAAAGACTCTTGATGTGCACATCAGCAATATCAGAAAGAAGATAAAAAAGCTGACCGATGACGAGTACATAGAGACCGTGTGGGGCATAGGCTACAAAATGAAAGAGTAAAGGTAAACAAGCTTTACTCTTTTTTTACTTTTTGTTAGCGATGTATTAGGATTTTACATTTATATTATGATTAAAGGGTTGCTAAGGAAAAAAGAAAAGGAGATTTGATTGTGAGTGAAATATTATTGCAGACAAAGGCACTGACCAAGCAGTATGGTCACCAGAAGGCAGTTGACAATGTGGATATCCACATCAAAAAGGGTGCAATCTATGGATTTATCGGCAGAAACGGTGCCGGCAAGACTACCTGTATGAGAATGATCGGTGGTCTGGCAAAGCCGACAAGCGGAGAGATATCTATGTTTGGATACGCTGGAAAGGATTTGTCAAAGGTACGCTCAAGAGTGGGCTGCCTGATTGAGGCACCGGGTGTATATCCAAACATGACGGCGAAGGAAAATATCGAGATGAAGTGCCGTCTCTTCGGCATCAGTAAAAAGGGCTATGCAGAGGGCATACTTGATAAGGTAGGTCTGTTAAATGTGGGAAAGAAAAAAACAAAGAATTTCTCACTTGGTATGAAGCAGAGGCTTGGAATCGGCATGGCGCTGGTTGGAGAGCCTGACCTTTTAGTGCTTGATGAGCCTATCAACGGACTTGATCCACAGGGAATTGCAGAGGTGCGTGATACGATTCAGAATCTGTGTGCACAGCAGGATATGACTGTGTTTATTTCAAGCCATATATTGGAGGAGCTTTCAAAGCTTGCCACAGATTACGGCATTATAAATAATGGAGCCCTGCTTCAGGAAATTACCAGAGAGGAGCTGCTTTCCAAGTGCAGTGAGAAGATTACACTGACAGTGGACAATCCAAATAAAGCAGTGCCTGTGCTCGATAAGATGGGCTTTGTGCACTACATGATAGTGGACAAAAATCATATAGATGTCTATGAGCGCCTGAATGATAGCGCCGCCTTAAATACAGCGCTGGTCACAGCAGGAGTTTCGGTGGCACAGCTGGCGGTCACAGGAATGGAGCTTGAGACATATTTCCTTAGTATCACAGGAGGTGCGACAAATGTTTAATGCGGTAAGAATGGATATTTACAGACTGATACATACAAAGTCAGCTTATGTTATACTTGTAATAGCTATGGCACTCGCAATAGCTATGAGCGGTATGACAGCTCTTGTCAGAAGCATGGCGACAGAGAGCATCGTGGAAACAACTGATGATGTCACTATGGTAAGTGAGTCAGACAGTGAGATAGCAGATGAATACGATACAGCATCAGCGGAATCGTCAAATGGACCAACGGCAACAGTCGGGCTTGAAATGGATGAATCCGACATGTCAGATGAGGTGCCGACCATAGCCGATATGGTTGAAAGCGATATAGCAGGTCTTGACCTGGCACTTTTACTTGCAATATTTACGGTGCTCTTCTCAACAGCAGACCTAAACAGCGGCTATATAAAAAGCGTAGGCGGACAGGTGAAGTGCCGTGGAGTGCTGCTGTTTTCAAAGATGATAGCGCTTTCGGTATTTACACTTGTGGCTATGGCACTTGATGTGATTGTACAGTGTATTGCGACTCCGCTGTTTTTACATGGAGCAGAATTCGGAGATGCAGCAGACTTATTTAAGATGCTTGGCAGCCAGTATGTGGTCACACTTTTATTTGTATATTTTGTCATGGCAATGGCAATCATTATAAAAAACAATGTAATCAGCATGATTATCGCTGTGTGCATGTGTACAGGTATCTTTACACTGATTTTTAGTGGAATCAATATACTTATTGAAAAAATCGGAGCAAAGAACTTTGATATAAATGATTACCTTATTGTTAATCAGATTTCTGAGCTTGATCTGAGTGCATCTGTAAAGACCGTAGGTGGTGCATTTGCGGTAGCCGCTGTGTGGGCAGTGGTGTCACTGATTGCAGTGTACGGTGTGTTTAAACGCAGGGATATATAATGATTAAAGGGTCAAAAGGTATCATAATGATTTAAATGAGGAATAAAACATGATTTGGAAAATACTGACTGTAATACTTGCAGTTTCGGTTGCTGTCTTAATAGCTGTGCTCTTAAAGATAAGGGCACAGCTTCGTGACATTAATGAACAGCTTGATTTTTTGTGCGAAAAGGATACAAATATGCTACTTTTAACCGATACCAACATGGCTGATATCGGAAGGCTTAAGGAGCGCATAAACAGATTTTTAGAGCAATGGCACAGGCAGCGTGAGGCGGCGGCAAAAAAGGAGCAGATGATATCTGACACGTACACAAACCTGTCGCACGATATCCGCACTCCGCTTACCTCGCTGGACGGCTATTTTCAGCTGCTTAGGGATGAGACTGACAAGAGTGCGCAGGAGCATTATATAGATATCATCCAGGAGCGTATCACAAGCCTTAAGGATATGCTCGAGGAGCTTTTTATGTTCACAAAGCTTAAAAATGACAGCTTCAAGTTGGAGCTGTCTAATTGTTGTGTCAGCAGACTTTTAAAGCAGACAGTGTTTTCGTATTATGAGGAGTGGAAAAAGCAGAGCATTGAGCCGTCACTTGATATATGTGAGGACACGATATTTATCACTGCAAATGTGCAGGCGCTCAGGCGGGTGTTTCAGAATGTAATAAAAAATGCGCTGGTGCATGGGCAGAAGAGCATCTGCATACAGATGAAGCAACAGGATTCGTGCAATTGCAGGGCTTCAGATGACGAGCGTACTTCAAAAAATAGGATTGTCCATATTTTGGTTTCAAATGATGTAAAAAATCCTGATGATATAGATGTGGACAAGGTGTTTGAGCGCTTTTACAAAGCCGATGAGGCGAGGAGCATATCATCGAGCGGGCTTGGGCTTTCGATTGCAAAGGAACTTGTGGAGAGAATGGGCGGGAGTATTGAAGCAAGGCTTGAGGGGAAGCGGTTTGTTGTGGAAATACAGTTTGAATGTGAATAGTTCACTTTTGTAATGTGATAAATAATATTGACACACATGAAACTAAATGATATACTGTCAAGGTGTTTGCGGGCATGGCGGAATTCTTGACAATTGAACTGCTAACGTTCAATTGTAGGCAGATGCGCTACTGTACGCGGCATATATATGCGGGCATGGCGGAATTGGCAGACGCGCTAGATTTAGGTTCTAGTGGGAGACCGTGCAGGTTCAAGTCCTGTTGCCCGTACTGTTTACAAGGGTTTCAGAGGTTTTTATTACTTCTGAAATTCTTATTTTTTTATCATTTTTTCCTATACGAAAGGATACCACAATGCAGGCTTACAAGGATTTAGTAAAAGCACTTCCTGGCTTAAAAGAAGATATGCCACGCGCATTTTACATGCTCGCAGAGCTTTTTGATTACGGTTCATTTGATATATGCAGAAGTGACGACAAATATATAATCCCATATATCATGAATGACGCGGTGGAATGCTATCTGACTGTGGAAAATGCAGTGTTAAAGGGCGATTATCATAGCGAGGAAGAAATTATTTCGGCATCGTTGGTTTTAGGAAGTGAAAAAGGCTACGGACTCATTCTGCACCAGCAGGACAATGTGATCACACTCTGGTTTGATAATTTGCATGTGCATGAGGCATGCTTTAAATACCATGAAATAGGGCATTTCTGGGTAAAGGGACAGGAACAGTGGCGTATGCTTGTATATATGGTAGGAACAATCGCTGATAAGTATATGTACATGGGAAAGGAATACTGCAACGAGACAGAATGCTTTATCCAGAGCCTTATTTACTTTGCACCGTTTCGCAGATGGACACCGGTACCTGGCGATTTGATGGAGTATCATTTTCCAGCGCGTGTAGAGGGAATAGACATTATGGAGGAGCTTTGCAGGGAGGTTTCGGACACTGATTATCTTAAGCTCATTGCACGCTACAGGGCAAATCCATGTGAGAAAACGGAAAAGCTTTTGAGCAGACATTTAGCCGATGCAAAAAGAGTACCGCTTTATCAGTATATTTATAAGCTTGTGATAAAGGCATCAAAGGATTATCCGGAGAGAAATTACGGAAATCAGATAAATGAACGCATAAAAGAAAAGCGTAAAGCACTTGAACAGGAGCTTTTTCAAAAGGGGTACACCGGAAAATACCCTGTGTTTTCAAAGAAAAACACGACTGTGCACGTAATGGAGGAACAGCCCTACGTCACAGCAATTCTAGAGTGGGATGATTACAAATACAAGCAGCAGCTCATGATTTCTGAGTGCAGTGCAAAAAGGTATGATGGAATTAATGCAGGATTTTTTAAGGGATTAGGCAGACACGGAAGCATTGTGCAGGTGTAGGTTCACAAAAAGTATACATATAAACAAAAGCCACGGAACAATCCGTGGCTTTCATAATACACTTATTACAAGGATGGGCTTGAGAAGACTCGAACTTCCGACCTCACGCTTATCAGGCGTGCGCTCTAACCGGCTGAGCTACAAGCCCTTGTGTTTTGCACAAAACGTATACTACAATATTTTTGGTGAGAAGTCAAGAGTTTTTTAGAGGTTTTCTCCATCTGTTTTATTTTTCGGATATTCGTTTGAGTGTGCACTGATGACCTCATTAATCCAGTCTACACACTGTTTTTTCCCGTCATCTGTAAATGGAAAGGTATTGTCAGTCTTTTTGCTGTCGTCGGTCAGGTCAAAAATATACGGCCCAGGCCATATCCAGGCATGAAATATTGGCTCACCCTTTTCCTCGGGTGTATCCTCGGTGGCTTCCTTAAGGACAGGCTCCTCACGCTTTATGAGAAAGCGCATGCCGTTCATCCAGCCGGTAAAGGTTGTTTTTTTATAGTAGTTGAGGTTGAGTGCATCGTCGTATGTAAGCATAGGTGGCTCCTTGATATATAATGATATGTAATTATACACCAAATATCCGTTTAATGCCAGAATAACACCGGTACTTAACAATTCAAAGTAATCATGCGCTGAAAATTAATATTTTAATGCAAAAATAAAAATGAATAAAAATGTATAAATAATGCTTATAAACTGCATAAATTACCCTTATTAATGAGTATTATAAAAAATGACTAATTTTTATGCAAAAATGAAAATAATATAGGAAAATATATCCAATTGACAAAGTATGATTTCTGTGTATAATAAAAAAGAATTGTTCGCGTCAGAACGACAGTTGTATCAGACAGCAAGATTAGGGAGTGTGTAATGACAATGAGGTCATTCGCACTTTTTTGCGTATTAGACAAAATACTTTGACGTGGTGCAGTGATAATGCTTTAAAAAATAATGCATTATCGATACAAATCCAAGAGGGAGAGAAAAATATGGGTAAGTACATTGTAAAGAGAGTTATTCTCGCGATTTTTACAATCTTCATTATCAGTCTTATTACATTCTTTGCCATGAATGCAATTCCGGGTGGTCCATTCAATTCGGAGAAGGCAAAGAGTCCGGCGGTAATGAAAGAGCTTGAGGCACGCTACGGACTGGATCAGCCACTTATAGTCCAGTACAAGAACTACATGGCAGGCGTGCTGCACGGAGATTTCGGTGTTAGTCTTAAGACAGACCGTCCGATCTCAGATATCATTGGGGAGAGCTTCCCGATTTCAGCGAAGCTTGGACTCTTAGCGGCGCTCACTGCGATAGTATTCGGAGTGGTGCTCGGTTCGATAGCAGCGCTTATGCGAAACAGGTGGCCGGATCGAGTTATAGTATTCTTCGTCACACTGATTACGTCGATGCCGTCATTTGTCATCGCTACGTTACTACTTTATTTCTTCTGTATAAAGCTTGGTGTGGTGCAGGCCTTCAGCTCAGGAAGCAACATGGTATTACTTCCGGTGCTGTCACTGTCACTTTCACCGATGGCATATATTACAAGACTTACAAAGACTTCAATGCTTGATGCACTCGGACAGGATTACATCCGTACGGCAAAGGCCAAGGGTGTACATCAGTACAAGATTATATTTGTACATGCGCTTCGTAATGCGCTCATTCCGGTCATCACATATGTGGGACCTATGATTGGTGGTATCCTCACAGGTTCAATGGTTATTGAGAGTATTTTCAATATCGGAGGACTCGGTTCCAAGTTCGTAAGCTGTATCACAAACCGTGATTACACAATGATTATGGCCACAACACTTTTCCTTGCTGTCATCATGGTAGGCGCGAACCTCATTACAGATATTGTATACAAAGTGATTGATCCACGTATTAAGCTTGATTAAGGAGAGATAAAGATGAAAGATAATATGAAGAGAGCTCCTTTCTCCACACAGATTGACCTTAGCAAGTTCGATATGAAGGATTTTGCCAAGGCATCAGATGAAGAAAAACGCCAGCAGGAGGTTATGGGTGAGTCAACTACCTTCTTGAAGGATGGTCTTAAGAGACTCCGCAAAAATCCACTGGCTATGGGTTCTATTATAGTTTTGGTTTTACTTATTTTGGTTATTCTTCTGGCACCAAAGATTGTGCCTTACGGCTATGCAGATATCGTTAAGGGTGCACAGAACTTAGGACCTTTCCAGTACAGCGAGGCTGAGCAGGCACAGATTGATGCAGGTGAGAAGCTTTTCCCGCACATTTTTGGCACAGATGAGCTCGGAAGAGACTATTTTATCCGTGTTGTTTACGGAGCTCGTGTATCGCTGGGAGTCGGTGTGTTTGCATCACTGCTTGTGCTTATAATCGGTATCATTTACGGTTCCGTATCAGGCTTCTGCGGTGGCAAGGTAGATATGGTTATGATGAGAATAGTAGATATCATTTATTCATTGCCGGATATGCTGCTCATCATTTTACTCGCAGTTGTATTAAATGAGGTGCTGACACCTGTAATAAAGGGTACAGTGCTTTCAAAGCTCGGTGTTAACATGATTGCACTTTTCATAGTGTTTGGATTGCTTTACTGGGTAGGAATGGCAAGACTTATAAGAGGTCAGATTCTTACCATCAAGCAGAATGAGTACATTCTCGCAGCAAAGTGTATCGGAACATCATCAGCCCGCACTATCAGAAAACACATTTTACCGAACTGTCTGTCAGTAATCATCATTACTACAGCGCTTCAGATACCATCAGCCATCTTTACTGAGAGTTATCTGTCATTTATCGGACTTGGTGTTTCGGCTCCTATGCCTTCACTTGGTTCGTTGGCAAATACAGCGCGTGGCGGACTCCAGAGCTACCCATTGCGTCTTATTTTTCCGGCGCTTACGATTTGTATCATTGTTCTTACATTGAATCTTATCGGTGACGGTTTAAGAGATGCATTTGACCCTAAATTATCGAAATAGTAAGGAGTGAGTAAGATGGAAGATAATAAGTTTGTTCTTGAAGTATCTGATCTGCACACTACCTTCAAGACCGATAACGGAGACGTATCAGCTGTAAACGGTGTCAGCTTTAAGCTTGAGCCGGGAAAGACTCTTGGAATCGTAGGAGAGTCAGGCTCAGGAAAGTCGGTTACAGCATATTCAATCATGCAGATTCTTGCTGAGAATGGTGCCATTACAGGCGGCTCAGTAAAATATAAGGGTGAGGATATCACCAAATTGAACAAAAAGAAAATGGCAGATTTCAGAGGAAAATGCTGTTCAATCATTTTCCAGGATCCTATGACATCGCTTAATCCGGTATTTACGGTAGGCTACCAGCTTGAGGAGGCAGTGCTTCTTCACACAGACCGTACAAAGAAGGAAGCAAAGGAGCGCGCTATAGAGATGCTCACACTTGTAGGAGTAAATGAGCCTGAGAAGCGTGTAAATCAGTACCCTCACGAGCTTTCCGGTGGTATGAGACAGCGTGTCATGATAGCTATGGCATTAGCCTGTGAGCCGGATATCCTTATTGCAGATGAGCCGACAACAGCTCTTGATGTGACTATCCAGGCACAGATTCTTGAGCTTATGCAGTCACTGCAGGAAAAGCTTGGTATGGCAATCATCATGGTTACACATGATCTGGGTGTCATTGCTTCAATGTGTGATGAGATCATAGTTATGTACGGCGGCCGTGTGTGTGAGAGAGGAACAGCAGATGCCATATTCTACAGCCCGGCGCATGAGTACACAAAGGGACTGCTTCGTTCAATCCCTACAAAGACCAATTCAAAAACCAGGCTTGTTCCTATCGGAGGCACACCAATCAATATGCTCAACATGCCAAAGGGCTGTGCATTCTGCCCTCGCTGTGATGCCGCTATGAAGATATGTCTCACCGAAAAGCCGGAGGAAATCTGGGTTGGAGAGGATCATCTCGCATCATGCTGGATGAATATTAAGAATATGATGGAGGAGGGAAAATCAAATGAGTAATGAGACAAATAACAACGAGTACCTGCTCAAGGTAGACCATTTGAAGCAGTATTTCCCTGTTCATGACGGATTTAAAAAGATGGAGTTAAAGGCAGTCGATGATGTGTCATTTGCCATAAAGCCGGGTGAGACGCTCGGACTTGTTGGCGAGTCAGGCTGTGGAAAGACAACCGTAGGACGTACTCTTTTACGTCTGTACCAGCCTACAGCAGGACGCATTGAGTTCGACGGCAATGTATTGTTTGACAGTGAGAAGAAGATAGATGTGAATATGCATCCTTACCGTAAGCAGATGCAGATGGTATTCCAGGATCCGTATTCATCACTCAACCCTCGTATGACGGTTGAGGATATCATCGGAGAGCCTCTCGATGTGCACAAGCTTTACAATAATAAGAAAGAGCGCCATGAGATGATTATGGATCTCATGGAGACAGTTGGACTAAACGCAGACCATGCCACACGTTATGCGCATGAGTTTTCGGGTGGACAGAGACAGCGTATCGGAATAGCAAGAGCGCTTGCAGTAGATCCGAAGTTTATCGTATGTGATGAGCCGGTATCGGCACTTGATGTTTCAATTCAGGCCCAGGTAGTCAACATGTTTGAGGATCTGCAGAAGGAGAGAGGGTTATCATACCTGTTTATAGCGCACGATTTGCTTGTAGTGCAGCATATCTCTGATAGAATAGCTGTTATGTACTTAGGTCATATGATGGAGCTTGCAGATGCTGATGAGCTGATGGACAATCCAATTCATCCGTACACACAGTCGCTGCTTTCAGCGGTTCCGATTCCGGATCCTGAGACTGCCAGACACAGCAAGCGAATCGTGCTTGAGGGAGATGTCCCTTCACCTCTTCGCATGCCTAGCGGCTGTCCGTTCCGTTCACGTTGTAAATATGCGACAGAACAGTGTGCAGCAGCACGTCCGGAGCTTACAGACAGAGGAAACGGACATATGGTTGCATGCTTCAACCGCTAATATAAGGTTTTTACCGGCATATAGCTTAAGCCACATGTGCCGGTTCTAACATAAATTTATTTTCATATTAATTAATTAGGAGGAAGAAAGATGAAAAAGAGATTAGTAGCACTTACTCTTGTTGCAGCTATGGCACTTGGCATGACTGCTTGTGGAAGCAAGAGCGAGAGCAAAATATCTACTAACGACACATCTGCTAACGGCACTTCTCATACTTCTGTATCAGCAGGCGTAGACTGGACAGGCTATGATGAGTTAGTAGATTCTATCCGTACAGAAACAGATCTTGCAAAGCGTGCAGAGATGATGCACCAGGCAGAGGATATGCTTATGGATACATGGTGTGTTATTCCACTTTACTACTACAATGACCAGTATATGCTCAAGGATTATGTCACAGGCGTATACTCAACAGTAGAGGGTATGAAATACTTCTACAATGCAAAGAACACAAAGAATGCCGGAAAGTTAAACATCTTCATGGCATCAGAGCCAGATCATATCGATCCTGCATTAAACAGTACTGTTGACGGCGGATGTCTTGCAGTAAACAGCTTTGAGGGTCTTATGCGTTACAACGCTGAGGGCAAGCTTGAGCCTGCATGTGCAGAGAGCTATGAGGTTTCTGAGGATGGTCTCACATACACATTCACAATGCGTGACGGTCTTAAGTGGTCAAACGGTGATGAGCTTACTGCAAAGGATTTCGAGTGGTCTTGGAAGAGAGCTGCAGATCCTAAGACAGCTGCAGATTACAGCTACCTTTGCGCAGTATTCGCAGGATATGATGATACAAAGGGTCTTGCTGCTGATGATGTAGTTGCTTCTGATGATGGAAAGACTCTTACAGTCAAGCTTAAGGCAGTTACACCATACTTCCTTGACTTATGTGCATTCCCATTCTTCTTCCCTGTAAACCAGAAGTCAGTAGAGGGAAATGATGACTGGGCAAACGATGCAAGCGACAAGTTTGTTACAAACGGTGCATTCACACTCAAGGAGTGGAAACATGATTCAAGCATGACATATGTTAAGAATCCTAACTACTGGGATGCTGACAATGTAACAGTTGATGAGATGAACGTAATGCTTACATCTGATGATGTTTCAGCTTACACAGCTTACCAGAACGGTGACCTTGATTTTATTGATTCAATTCCTACAGCAGAGATTGAGGCAGCTAAGAAGACAAGCGAGTTCTACACAGTAGACAACCTTGGAACATACTACGCAGGCTTCAACATCAACTCTAAGCTCTACTCAGAACTTGGATTAGATGCTGACCAGGCTAAGGTATTCAGAAAAGCAATCTGTCTTCTTATTGATCGTCAGTACATCATCGATACAATCGCCCAGGGTGGACAGAAGATTGCCACAACATTTATCCCAGAGGGTGTTACAGATGGTAACGGTGGCGAGTTCAAGAACAAGGACTACTACAGCACAGATTACGATAAGAACTTCGAGGAGGCTAAAGAGCTTCTTGCTTCTATCGGATTATTAGATGAGAGCACAGGCCAGGTAAACCAGACTATCGAGTTCTCATACCTCGTAAACAACTCAGAGGCCAATGTAAAGATTGGTGAGGCTATCCAGGCTGATCTTTCAAAGGTAGGTATCAACTTAAAGGTTGAGCAGCAGGAGTGGAACGTATTCCTTAACAGCCGTAAGGACGGACAGTTTGATTTCGCCCGTGAGGGATGGCTTATGGATTACAACGATCCAATCAACATGCTTGAGATGTTCACAACAAAATCAGGTAACAACGATATGCAGTTCGGTCGTTAATCTGATTTTGCTATCATAACAAAGCCACTCGTGCCATTCGCACGACGATGCGAATAACATGCAGAGTATATAGGAAGTCATACAGCTATTGTATGGCTTCCTTTTTTTGCGTTTAAAGTGGGCTTTTCAGAGCGAAAAAAGGCTCTTTAAAAAAATATGATAATGGTGTAGAATTGTTATTATATAGTTTTAGAATGATGTTTGAGGGTGTGTGATGATTTTAGGACTAAGTGATACGGAAAAGAAATTTAAGACAGCGATGGATACGGCGGGTGCCGACATGACAGTGGTCAACAGCTGGCTTAAGCTGTATGTCAAAACAAAAAAGAATTCCTCCGGTGTTGCAAAGCGCTATTATGGCGTGAAGACAGGCTTAAGCAGCCTGCTTTCAGATTTAAAGGAGCTGGAGCAACAAGTTATCGGGTATTGTGAGCTCACAGGAACAGACCGGAAGCATTTTGGAGAGCTGATAAAGGCTTGCAAAGCGAAAAGCGGCATGTTTGACGATGAATTTTTAATCAGCAAGGCAGACACGGATTTTCACACGACTCTGGACTCTGTTGTGAAGCAGGGAGAGAGATATCTGTCATCCTTTGACAACGGTATCATTTTACAGAGTGAGATAGAGAATCTGATACACCTGACAAATGAGGGTCTTGAAAGGAAAAAGCCTGATTTGTTTGCTCTGTCATATTTCTATATGGGGCACAGCAACAAAGAGCTTGCAGAGCTAAATTTCACACAAAAGACTAAGAGAGTGCATGAGATATATTACGAGGAGTTCTGGAAGGATATATTAAAGCAGCTTGAGGCATGTGTGAAGCAGGCTGAGGCCATAAACGATAAGTATGAGGGCACGACAGACCGGCGCACGGCAAGGATACTGTCGGAGCTTAATCCGCTGCTTGTGGGTGTTACAAAGCAATGGGAGCCGGAACAGACAGCAGAATACATACTGCGCGATATGTGCAGGATATTCAGGGATTGACATAGAAAATGCAGATTGATAAAGGAGCAGAATATGGATGTTATAATTTGGGCAATTATCTTAGGAGCTGTTTTTTACATTAACAAAAAATCAAAGAGCGCAGGCAGTAAAAACACGCAGCCAAACAAACCGAGACCGCAGCAGAAGCAGATACAGCAGATATGGAACAGCATGCAGAATACAGTTCAGTCGGGTATGAATGCATTGAACCAGACATATCAGCAGAAACAACAGCCACAGATGCAGCAGAGAGCACAGCAGCCTCAGAGACCACAGATGCAGCAGAGAGTACAGCCACAGCAGAGACCACAGCAGAGCAATCCGGATATAGTGCAGAGAGCCGTGAAAAATAACGCACGCTTTGCGGATGATACGACACAAAAAGAGCTTGAGACTATGCACGGACATAGCGAGGCACAGCAGAGGCTGGCTCAGGAGCACTCAAGAAACTGCCAGACACTGCATACCAAAGCGGCAGACGGTGCAAAGATTATAGAGGCTGAGACACAGAGCATGTTTGGCAGTGTTGAGGATCTGATTGCCATGGGATACAGCGGTAATCTGGAGTTTGAGAGAGATTTCCTTGGAGAAGGCTTAGACATGATTAACAACTTTTAAATAATAGGAAAAGAGGCAGAAATGATGGACAGAACACCAAAGCCCGGAGAGCTTTACAGGCACTTTAAGAATAAGCTGTATCAGATAGTTACAGTGGCGACACATTCAGAGACAGGGGAAAAGCTTGTGATTTATCAGGCTTTATATGATGATTTTGGGATATATGCCAGACCACTCGACATGTTTGTAAGCGAGGTGGACCATGAGAAATATCCTGATGTGAAGCAGAAATACAGATTTGAGAAGATCACACTTAAGGATCAGCCGGAGGATATGTCGGGAAAGAGTATCTCTTTGAGCACTAATGCAATTGCAGCTAATGCACCTGAAGCTGTGAGTGTTCAGACACAGGCATGTTATGAGCCGGCACCGGATGCAGATGAAGGCCAGGCACCGGATCCGCGTTTGCTGGAGTTTCTTGATGCGGATACCTTTGAAGAGAAGTACAATATACTTATTTCAATGAGGGATATCATAACCGACCGCCTTATAGATGACATAGCGGTGGTTATGGATGTTGTAGTTCCTGAGGGCCCATTGCAAAAGCGGTATGATGATTTAAAGAATACGATAAAGACCAGGCAGTACTATGAATTTTCCAATCGGCTCAGATAGCTGTTGTGATATTTGCCGGATTCAGTGACATCCTCGCCAAACCAGTCAGGCGCTGTGAATTCATTTGCTGCGTCGACAGAGTCGAATTCAACCTCCACGAGTGTAAGAGGAGCCAGATCACCCTCAAATACATCAAGCTCTGCGGTCAGACCACCGTCAAGAGGTATGAGATAGCGTGTCTTTTCGATGAGACGACCGTCAATCTTTTGGACAAGATGGTCGTAGGCTTCTTTTGTGAGAGGAAGATTGTACTCCTCGCGCACCATAAGACCGGCTCCCTTGTAGGTCATATAATAGCTGTCATTTGAGCGTCTGACTCTGACAACAGGCGAGGTGCACAGATAGCCCTGGGCGATTTTTTTGCTCGCGTAGCTGTCTAAATTGGAAGGAAGCTGTTTAAGTAAGTATTTTCTTTCGATTTCCATGGTATATCCTTTCAGGTTACTGGTAGATTTATAGTTACGGTTTATACTTTTGTTTTACCCTCATATCATTTATATATGATTATAATGACCGGTATTTAAAAATTCAAGGACGAACCGCAGCTTTTTATAGTATGATTAAAGGGTCAAAAGGTATCATAGTATTATCAAAGAAAAATAAAGGAGAAAAATATGATTAAAGTAGGAATTTTTATGGCAGATGGCTGTGAGGAGATTGAAGGACTTACAGTAGTCGATATAGTTAGAAGAGCAAAGCTGGAGATTGAAACCATATCAATCACGGAAAAAGCCGAGGTGACAAGCTCTCATCAGGTGACATTTAAGACAGATACCACAAAGGCACAGGCTGATTTTGACAGCTACGATGCAATCGTACTGCCGGGAGGCATGCCGGGTACATTAAACCTCGGTGCGGATGAGACTGTAGTAAAGACAATTAAGAGATTTGCCGCTGAGGGAAAGCTTGTTGCAGCGATATGTGCAGCGCCTAGCGTGCTCGGTGAGAATCATATACTTGAGGGCAAAAAAGCTACCTGTCATCCGGGCTTTGAGGAAAAGCTGCTCGGTGCACAGTGGCTTGAGCAGCCTGTAGTTGTGGATGGCAATGTGATTACAAGTCGTGGAATGGGAACAGCTATTGCGTTTGCACTCGAGCTTGTCAGATACTTCACAGACGATGCCACAGTAGAGCATATTCGACAGGGACTGGTATACTAATACAACGTTCAGCAAATAATCATATTATTAGTATTATAACAAAAGAGGTCACACACCAACCCCATGGTGCGCGGCCTCTTTTTATGCTTGCATTTGAAGCGTACATTTGAAGCCTGCTATTGCAGAGCTTATTTCATCTGCTGCTCCTGCTTCATGATCATCTGCTTGACCATTTCGCCACCGATTGAACCGGCCTGCTTAGAAGTAAGGTCACCGTTGTAGCCCTCTTTTAAAGGAACTCCAAGCTCTGAAGCAACCTCTTCCTTGAAACGGCTCATAGCCTCTTTTGCCTCCGGTACAGAAGCCTTTTTACTACTTGATGCTGCCATAATGCAATACCTCCTTTTAAAACGTTATACACAAGCTGTATGTGTATGGAAATATTATGCCGTAAAATGACAAAAATATGTTTTGGTATTGCTGACAATTTATGGAATTATACACAAAAGCAAATTTAATGTAAAAAACACTGGAAATAGTGGATTTGTTGTGTTATAATCATCCAATGACTGGGCTTAGCAGTTTAAAAAGCATGCCCACATTACATTTGATGTACATACCATTCATATATATTTTTAAGGAGGATAACGATTGACATGAGTGTACAGGTTGAGAATTTAGAGCATAATATGGCGAAGCTTACTATTGAGGTAGCAGCTGAGGAATTAGAGAAAGCATTGGATTCTGCATATCAGAAGCAGAAGAAACAGATTAGCGTACCTGGATTCCGTAAAGGAAAAGTGCCAAGAGCTATGATTGAGAAAATGTATGGAGCAGGTGTGTTCTACGAGGATGCAGCAAACATTCTTATGCAGCAGACATACGCAGGTGCGGTTGACGAGAGCGGTGTTGACATTGTTTCACGCCCAACAGTTGAGGTTACTCAGATTGAGAAGGGACAGCCTTTCATCTACACAGCAGAGGTTGCTGTAAGACCTGAGGTTACTCTTGGTAAGTACATGGGTGTTACAGTTACAAAGATCGACACATCAGTTTCTGATGAAGAGGTTGACGCTGAGCTTGAGAACCAGAGAAACAAAAATGCAAGAACAGTTACAGTTACAGATCGTCCTGTAGCAGAGGGAGATACAGCAGTTATCGACTTTGAGGGATTTGTTGACGGAGTAGCTTTCGAGGGTGGAAAGGGTGAGAATCATCCATTAGAGATTGGTTCACACACATTCATCGATACATTCGAGGATCAGTTAGTAGGAAAGAACACAGGCGATGAGGTTGAGGTCAATGTAACATTCCCTGAGAAGTATCAGGCAGCAGACCTTGCAGGAAAGCCGGCTACATTCAAGGTTAAGATCAACGAGATCAAGGCTAAGGAGCTTCCAGAGCTTGATGATGAGTTTGCACAGGATGCAGCAGGTGTTGATACATTAGCTGAGTACAAAGAGGAAATCAAAAAGAACCTCACAGAGAAGAAAGAGACAGAAGCTAAGAAGACTAAAGAGGATGAGGCTATCCAGAAGATTATCGACAAGTCAAAGATGGATCTTCCTGAGGCAATGATTGAGACACAGTGTGAGACAATGGTTGAGGAGTTCGCTCAGAGAATCGCACAGAGCGGTCTTACAATGGAGCAGTACTTACAGTTCTCAGGCATGACAGTTGACCAGCTTAAGGATCAGGTTCGTCCTGAGGCTACAACACGTATCCAGAGCAGCCTTGTACTTGAGCAGATTGCCAAGGAGGAGAACATCGAGGTTACTGATGCAGATATCGATGCTGAGGTAGAGAAGATGGCTAAGGCATACGGCATGGAGGCTGATAAGCTTAAAGAGTACATGGGAGATGCTGAGAAGGAGTCTATGAAGAAAGACATTGCTATCACAAAGGCCGTAGATCTTATCATGGACAACGTTAAAGAGCGTGCAAAGGCAAAGAAAAAGGCTGATGCAGAAGAGTCTACAGAAGAATAAGATTTTTGAATCAAGATTTGATGGACTGGCTCAGAAGCCTATTTTCTGAGCCGGTCTTTTGAGCTTTTATAAAGGAGGTATTTTATATGAGTTTAGTACCATATGTCATTGAACAGACCAGCAGAGGAGAGCGCAACTACGACATTTACTCCAGATTATTAAAAGATCGTATCATTTTCCTTGGAGAGGAAGTAAATGAGACAACGGCCAGCCTTGTTGTTGCCCAGCTTTTATTCCTTGAGTCCGAGGATCCGAATAAGGATATCCACCTTTACATCAATTCACCGGGTGGAATGGTTACAGCAGGACTTGCTATTTACGATACTATGCAGTACATCAAGTGTGATGTTTCAACAATCTGTATCGGTCTTGCAGCAAGCATGGGAGCTTTCCTTCTTGCAGGCGGTGCAAAGGGCAAGAGATATGCTCTTCCAAATGCAGAGATTATGATTCATCAGCCATCTGGCGGTGCAAAGGGTCAGGCTACTGAGATTCAGATTGCTGCAGAAAATATTTTAAAGACAAAGAAGAGATTAAACGAAATTTTAGCAGCAAATACAGGCAAGGCATACGAGACAATTGCAGCTGATACAGAGCGTGACAACTATATGTCAGCACAGGAAGCAGCTGAGTATGGTCTCATAGACAGTGTAATAACAAACAGATAATCAGAAGTTAGATGAATTTAAGAGGGTACCCCATATGGGATGCCCTCGTGCAATAAAAGGAGTTAATAATGGCAGGAAAAAACGACGGAAAGATTCGCTGCTCATTTTGCGGTAAGACACAGGACCAGGTAAATCGTTTGATTTCCGGACCTAATGGAGCCTTTATCTGCGATGAGTGTATAGATATATGTGCTGAGATTCTTGAAGAAGAGGGCGTAGAGGGCCATGAGGACAAGAGCAGCGCTAAGGATGATATAAATCTTGTTACTCCGGAGGAGCTTAAGGCGTTTTTGGACGATTATGTAATAGGACAGGACCAGGCAAAGAAGGTGCTTTCGGTTGCTGTTTACAATCACTATAAGAGAGTTCTGGCAGGTGATACATCAGATGTAGAGCTTCAGAAGAGTAATATTCTCATGCTTGGACCTACAGGCTCAGGAAAGACACTTCTTGCGCAGACACTTGCCAGAGTGATAAATGTTCCATTTGCTATCGCTGATGCTACAACACTTACAGAGGCAGGATATGTAGGTGAGGATGTGGAGAATATCCTATTAAAGCTTATTCAGGCGGCAGATTATGATATCGAGCGTGCAGAGCATGGTATCATTTATATAGATGAGATAGATAAAATTACAAAGAAATCAGAGAATGTCTCAATCACCAGAGATGTGTCAGGTGAGGGTGTACAGCAGGCTCTTTTAAAGATTCTTGAGGGCACAGAGGCATCTGTACCGCCACAGGGCGGAAGAAAGCATCCGCAGCAGGAGCTTATTCCTATTGATACTACTAATATACTTTTTATCTGCGGTGGAGCATTTGATGGTCTGGAAAAAATCATCGACAGCCGTATGGATACATCATCTATCGGTTTTAACTCAGATGTAAAGTCAAAGACAGAGCTTAACGTGGGAGAGGCATTTAAGCATGCACTGCCACAGGATTTTGTGAAGTTTGGACTGATTCCTGAGTTTATCGGACGTGTACCTATCACAGTCTCACTTGAGGCACTCGACAGGGATGCGCTTATCCGCATATTGAAGGAGCCTAAGAACTCGCTTATCAAGCAGTACACCAAGCTTTTTGAGCTTGACGGAGTAGGGCTTGAGTTCACAGACGATGCAGTCAATGCCATCGCTGACAAGGCGCTTGAGAGAAAGACAGGAGCCAGAGGACTTCGTGCAATCATGGAGGCTGTTATGCTTGACCTTATGTATCGTATACCGTCAGACAAGAGCATCAGCAAGTGCGTAATAGACAAGGATATCGTTGAGGCTAACTTAAAGCTTGATGGTGAGTGTGTGCCGGAGGCATATATCGAGGAAAAGGCAGCATCGTGAATACATGGTGGTATTTTACCAAAGATACAGCATCAGATAATATAAATTGCACAGCGGCTTGTTTTGCCCGCTGTGCAATAAATACAGGAGATACAAGTGGAAGAACAGATTATTAATATGCCTGCAGTAGCGCTGAGAGGGCTTACTATCCTGCCGGGAATGATTGCTCATTTCGACGTCAGCAGAGAGCGCTCACTTCGTGCTATCGAGGAGGCTATGGAGCAGGATCAAAAGATTTATCTTGTCACACAAAAGAATGTGGACAGGGAGGACCCGACTCAGGAAGACCTCTATCAGATGGGAATAGTGGCCGACATAAAGCAGGTTGTCAGACTTCAGAATGATGTTGTGAGAATACTTGTAGATGGAATAAGCCGGGCAAAGCTGCTTGGCTTTACCGGTTGTGAGAAGTACCTTGAGGCAGAAATCTGTTATTTTGACAGTAATAAAGACAGCCTGCCGGAGGATCTCAGGGAGGCTATGCTTCTCGGAGTCAGAGAGGCTTTTCACAGATATGCGGCAGTCATCGGCAAAATCAGCAAGGAGCTTATCAGACAGATAGATCAGTATGAGGATCTTGAAAAGCTCATTGATTATGTAACCAACAATCTGCCGGTGTCATATGAGCTTAAGCAGCAGGTGCTTGAGGCAGAGGATATCAATGACAGATATCAGGTTATAGTATCATTACTTCTCTCCCAGGTGGAGGTTATTTCCATAAAGAATGAGCTTCAGAAAAAAGTAAAGGTTCGTGTGGACAAGCATCAGAAGGAGTATGTGCTTCGTGAACAGCTTGGTGTGATACGTGAGGAGCTGGGCGAGAATGCTGACTCGGAGGCTGATGAATATGAGAAAAAGCTATCTGAGTTAGATGCGCCTGACTACGTAAAGGAAAAGACGAAAAAAGAGATAAAGCGCTTTAGAAATATGAGCAGCAGCTCATCAGAGAGCACAGTTGAGAGAGGCTATATAGAGACTGTACTTGAGCTTCCGTGGAACAAGATGTCTGTGGATAACAAGGATCTTGACCATGCAGCACAGGTGCTCGATGATGATCACTACGGATTAAAGGATGTTAAGGAGAGAATACTCGAGTTTCTGGCAGTCAGAAATCTGACAAGCAAGGGAGAGAGTCCTATAATTTGTCTTGTAGGTCCTCCGGGAACAGGAAAGACAAGCATAGCCCGTTCAATTGCGTCTGCACTGGAGAAGAAATATGTGCGTATTTCTCTTGGTGGTGTGCGCGATGAGGCAGAAATCCGTGGACACAGAAAGACATATATCGGCGCTATGCCGGGGCGTATAGTAAATGGCTTAAGACAGGCAGGCGTTTCAAATCCTCTCATGCTGTTGGATGAGATAGATAAGGTGTCAAGTGACTACAAGGGTGACACATCAGCCGCTCTTCTTGAGGTGCTTGACAGTGAACAGAACTGCAGATTCAGGGACCATTATGTTGAGATGCCTGTGGATTTGTCGGAGGTGCTTTTTATTGCAACGGCAAATGAGGTTTCAGGCATTCCAAAGCCGCTTCTTGACAGGATGGAGCTTATTGAGGTGTCAAGCTATACTGAAAATGAGAAGTTTCACATAGCAAAGGAGCATCTGGTTGAGAAGCAAAAGAGCAAAAACGGAATTAAAAAGGAACAGCTTACGATAACAGACGGTGCCTTAAAGGACATCATCAGGCTGTACACCAGAGAGGCAGGAGTCAGAAGCCTTGAGAGGACTATCGGCAAGCTGTGCCGCAAGGCTGCAAGAGAAATCTTTAAGGATAGCGAAGCGGCTGTAAAGGTTACTAAGACCAATCTCAAGACGTATCTGGGCAATCCGAAGTACAGTCCGGAGAAGAAAAATGACCACGCTGAGGTGGGAATCGTAAGAGGGCTCGCATGGACCAGCGTAGGCGGTGTCACACTCGAGGTTGAGGTGAATGTGCTGCCGGGAAAGGGAGAGCTTGTGCTCACCGGTAAGCTTGGCGACGTGATGAAGGAGTCAGCGCAGGCGGCACTTAGCTATGTGCGCTCAATAAGTGAAGGATATGGTATTGATGCAGAGTTTTATACGAAGCATGACATCCATATACATATTCCCGAGGGAGCAGTGCCGAAGGACGGTCCATCTGCAGGCATTACTATGGCGACAGCCATGCTCTCGGCTATTACAGACAGAGCTGTCAGGGCAGATGTAGCCATGACAGGCGAGATAACACTGCGCGGCAGGGTGCTTCCGATAGGAGGACTCAAGGAAAAGCTGCTTGCAGCCAAAGTAATCGGAATAAAAACAGTGTGTATTCCAAATGATAATGAAAAGGACCTGGAGGAGATTTCAAAGGAAATAACAGACGGCATGGAAATCGTGCCGGTGGAGAAATTTTCACAGGTAGAGAAGATAGCATTTGTAAAATGAAAATGAGGAAGAGATTATGGTAATTAAAAGTGTTAATTTAGAGACAGTTTGCGGAATTACAAGCACAATCCCTGACAATGAGTATAATGAGGTGGCATTTGCCGGCAAATCCAATGTAGGTAAGTCGTCACTGATCAATGCGCTCATTAACAGAAAGTCACTTGCCAGGATCTCTTCACAGCCCGGCAAGACGCAGACCATCAATTTTTACAACGTCAATGACGCCATGTATCTGGTCGATCTGCCGGGCTATGGCTATGCCAACGCCAATATCGAGATAAAAGCTAAATGGGGACAGATGATAGAAAACTATCTTCACACCTCAAAAAAGCTTCAGGCAGTGTTTCTTTTAATAGATATAAGGCATGAGCCATCGGACAATGATATCATGATGTATGACTGGATGGTAAACCAGGGCTTTGCACCGATCATCATTGCAACCAAATCTGATAAATTGAAAAAAAGCCAGATTGCCGCACACATAAAGACTATCAAGGATGTGCTTCATGTGAAGCCGGGCACGGTAGTTATACCGTTTTCGTCCATGTCAAAGGAAGGCAGGGACGAAATCTGGAATCTCATAGATTCACTCGTGTTTGACGAGGATACGCTTCTTGCCATGAAACAGGAGGAAGAAGCAAAGCGCGAGGCTAAATCAGCTGCAAAAAGAGCCGCTGCATCCCAGCCGCACAAAAAGGAGCGCTGGAAGAAGACCGGAAAGCCTGTTGCCAAAAAGACTAAAGAACGCAGAGATAAGGCCAAGAGCAAAAAAAGCGCAAATAATCATAAAAAGAAATAAAGTCGAAATAGAGCCATAGAAATAAAGTTATAGAAAGAAAGGCGAATATTTAATATATGAAGAATAAATGCAAATTTGTAGGCATTATGTTTTTGTGTATATTGATAGTGTGTACGCTTGCGGTAATGGCATATGAACACACAGCAGGTACGAAAGGCACTGCCGGTGGAGCATCAAATGCTTCGGGCAATACAAAAAATACCGACGAAGCTGATGATATGCTTACTGTCGTGACATCCTTCTATCCTATGTACATTGCCACTTTAAACATAGTGGATGGGGTGGAAGGCGTGAGACTCGAAAATTTAAGCGAGCCACAGACCGGTTGTCTGCACGATTTTCAGCTCACACCGGAGGATATGAAGCTTTTATCCACTGCCGATGTTTTTGTAATAAACGGAGGCGGTATAGAGTCGTTTATGTCTGATGTGGCAAAGGCGTATCCGAAGCTTGATGTGGTTGAGGCCTGTGAGGATGTGGCACTTCTTTCTGAGGATGATGCAGACAGTGACCACGACCATGATCACGATGCAGATGCAGAATCGGACAGTGACCACGACCATGATCACGAAGCAGACACAGAATCGGACAGTGACCACGACCATGACCACGAAGCAGACACAGAATCAGATAGCGCGCACGATCATGACCATGGTGATGAGAATGCCCATGCATGGATGAGCGTACCGCGTTACCGCACCATGGTTCAGACAATTGCCTTTCGGCTTGCCGAAAAGGATGCAAAGCATGCTGATGAATATTATGCAAATGCAAAAGCATATGATGCAAAGCTTGCAGTGCTTGAAGAAAAGATAAATAGCATAAAGAGTCTTACCAATGGACAGAATATCATCATATTCCATGAGGCCTATGCGTATGTGGCTGATGATTTTTCCATGAATGCATGCTACCTGTTAGACCTTGACGAGGAACGCTCAGTCAGCGCAGGTGAGATAAAGCAGGTAATAGGTGCCATAAAGGATGACGGAGTGTCGGTAATACTCGCTGAGGAACTCTACGGAAAGAGCATGGGAGATACCGTATCGCGAGAGACAGATGTGCATGTGGTTTATATCGACCCTCTCAACAGGGGAGAGTACGACAAGGACAGCTATCTTGATGGTATGGAGCACAATATAGAGCTTATCAAAGAGGCATTTACTAAATAAAATTGGAGAAAATATGCGGAAAATAATACAGCCATGTGGCTTTCATTGCATAAAAATAAATAACCTTGGAGTGAGCTTTGGAGAGCAGACAGTGCTTAAGGATGTAAATATGCACATACATTGCGGCTCCTTCAATGTCATAATAGGCCAAAACGGTGCCGGAAAATCTACACTCATAAAGGCGATACTGGGCGAGATACCTCACACCGGTACGATTGAGTTCAAGGATACTAAGGACGGACATATGGCTAAGCTTAAAATCGGCTATGTGCCGCAGTCTGTTAATATCGAGAAAAATACACCGGTCAGCGTGTATGACCTCATAGCAAGCTATCAGTACAATTATCCTGTTTTTCTGCCAAAGAGTAAAAAGATAGAGGCAAAGATAAGGGAGACACTCGAGGTATTTGAGGCTGAGGAGCTTATCGACAAGCAGGTGTGTAACCTCTCAGGAGGTCAGCTGCAGAGAGTACTTCTTTCCATGGCAATCATGGACGAGCCGAACCTGCTGTTGTTGGATGAGCCGGTGTCCGGAATAGACCAAAACGGCATGGAGCTTTTCTATAAGACCATGGATTATTTAAAGACTCACTATGATCTTGCAATCATACTCATATCACATGATTTGGATTATGTGGCAAAGTACGCAGACCATGTTGTGCTGCTTGATAAGACAGTAGCAAAGCAGGGAACTGTGAAGGAAGTCTTCGAGAGCAGGGAATTTGAGAGAATTTTCTACACAGGAGAGGAATCCTGGGTGAGAGAGGAGGAGCACAAATGAATATAACCTCCTGGCTTCAATATGATTTCATGAGAAATGCCCTTATCGCTGTGCTCATCATCACACCGCTATTTGGCATAATGGGAACCATGATTGTAAACAAAAAGATGGCATACTTTTCAGACGCGCTCGGACATTCGGCACTTACCGGAATCGCTGTCGGTGTGGTATGCGGCATGGCTGATACCTCACTTGCCATGGTGATATTTGCGATAGTGTTTGCGCTTCTTTTAAACAAGATTGGCAGTCTGAACACAGCGTCAACAGATACCATTATATCTGTATTTTCATCGTGCTCTGTGGCTATAGGTCTTGCGATACTGTCAAAGGGCGGCAATTTCAGCAAATACTCAAGCATACTGGTGGGAGATGTGCTAAGCATCACAAAGACGGAGATAGTGTATCTCATCGTGATTTTTGTGGTCACTATAGTGTTCTGGGTTCTTTGCTTCAATAAGCTCAACGCCATCTGCATACACAGAAGCGTGGCAAAAAGCAAGGGCATACATGTGCGTCTTCTAGACAATCTGTTTGCGGTGCTTGTAGCACTCATAGTTATGCTATCCATCAAGTGGATAGGTATACTTATAATAAATGCTCTGCTTATATTACCAGCGGCTTCATCAAGGAATATTTCGGAAAATATGCGTGAGTATCATTTCTTTTCAGTGATATTTTCAGTATTTTCCGGTATAGTCGGCCTCGCAGTGTCATACTACACCAATGTGGCAACAGGCCCGATGATAGTGATTATCGCATCGGTAATATATTTTTCGACATTTATATTTGGCAGAAAGCTGAAAAAATAACGGCTAAAGCTATAAGCAACAGACGCAAAACAGCCGATACACAGTATAAGAGATAAACTGTTTAGCTATATCAGACGCTATACAGGTTGATAATAGTATAGCGGGAAAGGATTCCCGCACGCACATTACCAGGGAGGGATGAGAGATGTTAGATGCTATTTCAAGTGTAGTTTCAGCAGTAGCGGCGCAGAGTGTCACAGCAAAGGACGAGGCGCAGACAAAGAATACCAATACCGCTTCAAAGAAGCAGGATGCAAAGACGGATAAGTCGGATGCAAAGACTGCAGGCTTCAGCGAGGAGGCAGCTGTATATGAGAAATCAGACAGCAAGGATGATTCAAAGGATACTGCAAAGAGCACAGTAAACCAGAAGATGAGCAAGGCAGACAGAGATGCACTGGTACAGGCACTTAAGGATGATGCCAACGCCAGACAGCAGCAGCTTATCGAGATCGTCAGAAAGTCCATGACAGGACAGGCTTCAACCTGGGACAAGTCACAGGGCTTAAAGAGTCTGTTTGAGAATCTGACTGTAGATGCAGATACGATAGCGCAGGCCAAAAAGGACATCGCAGAGGATGGATACTGGGGCGTTGAGAAGACTTCAGACCGTATTCTTGACTTTGCAAAGGCACTGTCGGGAGGCGACAAGGACAAGGCTGATGAGCTTTTGAATGCATTCAAGAAAGGCTTTTCACAGGCAACAGGAGCCTGGGGAGACAAGCTGCCATCAATTTGCCAGGATACCTATGATGCAGTGCTCAAGAAGTTTGATGACTGGAAGAATGGCACAGAGGACACTCAGGTACAGGGCTAGAAGCCGGATGTGTATGTAAAAGTGTCGTGATGGAACGAATATTATATGCGAAATGTGATTTATGAATTACGAAAAGGTGACTGCACGCATCGTGCAGCCACCTTTTTTAGCACTTGTATAATTTTTTGAGAGGTGTATAATAGAAGAATAGTATATAAGTATCATTATTCATGTGGAGGAAATATCATGAAATTAGACATGTCAAAGTGGAAAGCACTTAGCATCAAAAATCGTTTAAAGAAAGGCTTCAGACTGACTACATTTGTAGCATCGGCATCGGGGGTTATCGCGGGTATTCTTATGATTCTTGTATCAATGAGATATTCCAGCGCACTAACCTTTTACGGATTTTCACAGGGAGATATAGGAAAGGTTATGGTAACCTTCTCAGAGACACGAAGCGCTACACGAGCTCTTATCGGTTATACATCTTCTGACACATTAAGTAAGATGTCTGATACACATGATTCTAAAAAGGAATCATTTCAAAAATACTGGGGAGAGCTGCAAAGCTCTATAAAGACAGGTGAGGAGCAGGCTATATATGATGATATAAACAGTAAGCTCGACTCATACTGGAGTCTCGATGATGAGATTGGACAGTTAGGTGAGAATGCTACAGATCCTGAGACACAGAAGGAGGCCGAGGAGAGAGCAGTAGCAGAGCTTGCACCTGCATATGATAAGATATATCAGCAGCTTGTTGCCCTTATGGATGCAAAGGTAACAGAGGGAGATAATTTAAGCAAGAGATTATCATTAGTATCATATGCCGCATTTGGTATTGTTATTGTTATCATTGTCAGTTCATATTTTATCTCGATGAAAATCGGGGACGAAGTTGCAGTTGGTATTTCTAAACCACTCGATGAGTTAAAACAGAGATTGCGTACATTTGCACAGGGTGATCTTGAGGCTCCATTCCCGGCAGTTGATTCACAAGATGAGATTGCTGATATGGTAGGGGTTGCGAAAAACATGGCAGCAGACCTTAAGACTATCATATCTGACTCTGACAAGCTTCTTGGAAAGATGGCAGAAGGAGATTATACAGTTTCATCAGACATGGAAGATAAATATACCGGAGATTTTATTGGACTTCTCATGGCAATGCGTCAGATGAAGACACAGATGAATGATGTTATGTCACATATCAATGAGATATCATCACTTGTTACAGCAGGTTCTAACAACCTTGCTCAGGCAGCACAGGAAATAGCAGAAGGTGCTATGGATCAGTCAGCAGCCATTGAGGAGCTTCAGGCTACATTTGCAGATATCACAGGCGGTGTTGAGAAAACATCGGAGAAGCTCAATGATACATACAGGATTGCACAGGAGTATGCTGAGGAAGCAGATCACAGCCATACAGAGATGCAGGGCATGGTTGATGTTATCGGACGCATCAATGATACATCTAAGCAGATTGAGAATATCATTTCTGAGATTGAGGATATTGCCAGTCAGACAAACCTTCTTTCACTCAATGCAGCTATCGAGGCAGCGCGTGCAGGTGAGGCAGGTAAAGGATTCGCAGTTGTTGCGGGGCAAATCAGAAGTCTTTCAGAGCAGAGTGCCAAGGCTGCAGTTGACACACGTCAGCTTATAGAGAGTGCCATTGCGGTATCTAACGAGGGTAATGAAGCTGCAGAGCGCGTAAGTACTTCTATTGAAAAGGTTATCAATGGTATGAAGGAAGTTGCAGATTCTTCTCAAAAACTCAGCGAGATTGCAGATGAGCAGGCAAAGGCTATGGAGCAGGCAGAGGCTGGCATTAATCAGATATCAGATGTTGTACAGTCAAACTCAGCAAATGCAGAGGAAACATCAGCAACAAGTGAGGAGCTTTCAGCACAGGCGGAGACAATGAACGAGCTGATTAGCAAATTTATATTGGAAAAGAAATAGAAAAATTGTACATACGAGTTTAGAAAAACTTTTTAAAAAAAGCCCCACAAGCATTATTGATATGCTGTGAGGCTTTTTGTTGTGGTGCGTTAGAGGGTTACTTTTTAAATCTAGTAAACATGTACTATGTGAATATAGTGTTTTTGTGCAATACGTGGAAAATCTGAAAAGTAATGAAAATGAACAATTAAATGAGAATATTTAAATTTGCTCTTTTTGGCAGGGTGTGTTATAATCCTTGTATACAAAAAACAGAGGTAATACAATATGGGTAGTAATAACGATATTTCATTAAAAGCATTAGCCAAGATTAATCTGGGGCTGGATGTTGTGAGGCGCAGAGAGGACGGATATCATGAGGTCCGTATGATTATGCAGACCATTCATCTGTATGACAGGCTTGATATCAAAAGGACAAAGGAGCCGGGCATACAGATACAGACCAATCTGTCTTTTCTCCCTGTAAATGAGAATAATCTCATATACAAGGCTGCAAAGCTTCTGATGGATGAGTTCTCTATAACTGACGGTATATCAGTGAAGCTGGACAAGCGTATTCCTGTTGCAGCGGGGATGGCGGGCGGCAGTACGGATGCGGCAGCTATGCTTTTTGGCATGAACAGGCTTTTTTCACTTGGACTGACAAAGAGACAGCTTATGGAAAGAGGTGTGCAGATAGGGGCGGATGTACCATACTGTATTATGAGAGGCACGGCGCTGGCCGAGGGCATAGGAGAGGCGCTTAGTCCTCTTCCTCCAATGGTAAAGTGTCCGGTGCTTATTGCAAAGCCGTCCATCTCGGTATCCACAAAGTTTGTGTACCAGAATCTGAAGCTTGATGATACGACTATTCATCCGGATATAGACCGTCTGATAGATGATATAAAGGCTAAGAATCTTCATGATATCGCAGCGCATATGGGAAATGTCTTAGAGACTGTGACCATACCAAATTATCCGGTGATAGATGAGATAAAGAAGCATATGCTTTCAAATGGCGCGGTAGGAGCCATGATGAGCGGTAGTGGTCCGACGGTTTTTGGACTGTTTGACGATGAAGATACTGCAAAGAAAGCGTACAAAGCCATGAGAAGCTCACATCTTGCCAGACAGGTGTATCTGACATCTGTATACAATAATCGCAAATAACGTGATATCCGGATAGCACAGCGGGTGCTTTATAGTTACTTTTTTCTTATATGTGAGAATGATAATACAAGAGATAGGAGAAGTTTGATGACTGATAATTTAACTTTAAATATGGATGCATATCTGCCACTGCGTGATGTGGTGTTTAACACACTTCGTGAGGCAATTTTAAAGGGTGAGCTCAAGCCGGGAGAGAGACTTATGGAGCTGCAGCTTGCGTCAAAGCTTGGAGTCAGCCGTACACCTATACGTGAAGCAATCAGAATGCTTGAGCAGGAGGGGCTTGCAGTCACCATGCCGAGAAAGGGCGCAGAGGTTGCCAAGATGACTCTCAAGGATATGGAGGATGTGCTTGAGGTGAGAGAGGCTCTTGATGAGCTTGCAGCCAAAATAGCCTGTAAGAAAATCAGTGATGAGCAGCTTGCGAATCTAAAAACCATAAAGGACGAGTTCAAGAGGAGCATGGACTCAGGAGATGTGAAAAAGATAGCTGAGGAGGATGTGAAGTTTCACGATGCTATCTATGAGGCGACCAGCAATGCGAAGCTTGTATCTATGATGAACAATATCCGTGAGCAGATGTACCGCTACAGAGTGGAGTATTTGAAGGACCCAAAGAATTATCCGATGCTTGTGAAGGAGCATGACGCCATCTACAGGGCGCTTGAGTCAAGAAATATGGAGCTTGTGACTACAGAAATGCATACGCATGTGGCCAATCAGGCGGTTGCTGTGAAGGCTGTGATACAAAAGCAGGATGAAGAGAAGAAATAAAACAGAAATATAACAACAATATAACAAGAAATAGCAGACAAAGATAATAAAATACAAAATAATATAACAAAACCAAGGGCTGCCGGTCGCACTGATGTGTGAACGGTGCCCTTTTTTAGTGGCTTAGATAGTTACAAAATAAACAATAAGGGATATTTGCGAGCTTGTATGGTCATACTATATCAGGGATTTTAAATCTGACGGGATTTATTGGGTATATAGGAGAGTTAAAGATGACCACAAACATAGATGAGAACATAAAAAGCTTCAGGCAGATATATTCTGACTGCTCTGATATCAAGATGCAGGAGATGTATCTGGGGCGTGATGCCTCAATAAAGTGCTTTGTTGCATATATTGAGGTGACATGTGAAGGCTCCGGTATCAATAACAGTGCATTTGGACGATTTACTTCATATCTTGAGGGGATAGATAGACAGCAGGTAAAGGAAGTGCTTGACAAAAATCAGGCAGCTTTATCCGAATTTGCGCATCTGCACACGGTTAATGAGGCGGCTCAGATGATGCTGACAGGAGATGTGATATTTTTTGTGGATGGTTATCCGGATGCCTTCAAGCTTCCTGATAAGGGATATCCTGCCCTGTCAATTCAGGAGATTGATTCGGAAAAGGTAATAAGAGGCTCCAATGAGGGTTTTGCTGATTCCATAAAGATAAATACAGCACTTATCAGGCGCAGGTTAAGGAGCACTCGCTTAAAGTGCAAAGAGGTGAAAAAGGGGCTTCGCGGACACAGCAATGTGGATATACTATATGTGAGAGACCTCGTAAAACCGGGGCTTGTTGAGGATGTGGAAAGGAATCTGGACAGCTATGTGATAGACCATGTGGGTGATTCGGGAGTCATTGAACAGTTTGCTGAGGCAAAATGGTATTCACCGTTTCCACAGCTTCAGACCACAAAGCGACCGGATGTGGCGGTAAATGCGCTCCTGGAGGGGAGGGCTGTGGTACTGTGCGATAATTCACCGGTAGCAGTTATATTGCCTACAACCATGAACAATTTTTTGAAAACCGCAGATGATTATTATAACAGAACGATAGCGGCAAGCTTTGCCAGACTGATAAGGTACGTGGCAGCTTTCATGTCATTTACATTGCCGGGGCTTTATCTGGCGGTCACAAATTTTCATACACAGATACTGCCGACACCACTCATACTGGCGTTTTATGAAGCAAGACTCGGCTGCCCATTTCCACAGCTCATAGAGGTGCTCATGATGGAGCTGTCCTTTGAACTGCTTCGCGAAGCCGGCATAAGACTTCCCGGAGCCATGGGAAATACGATAGGCATAGTCGGAGGCCTCATAATCGGACAGGCAGCAGTGGATGCAAATTTAGTGAGCCCTATAGTGGTCATCCTGGTTGCATTCACCGCACTCTGCTCGTTTGCCATACCGAGTGAGGAGTTTGCATTTTCATTTAGGATACTCAAATTCGCTGTAATAATGATGTCGGCATGGCTTGGATATTTTGGATTTTTAATAAGTCTGATGGTGATACTTTTGCATCTTGCAAAGCTCAAAAGCTGTGGTTACCCATACATGATGCCATTCGTGGGCAGCGAGCTGACAGGAGGCGAGGATGAAAAGGACAGTATCATACGATTTCCGCTTCGCAGACTATGGAGGCGGCCTGTATTTGCAAGAGAAAAGGAGTGCAGGAAGCTGAAAGAAAATCGGACAAAATAAGTTGATGAAAATGGTAAAATTGTATTATTGTAATTAAACAATACAAATGATAACATATATATTATGTATGAATTTGCGCGAAAGGGAGAGAGGTTATGGAACAAAAAAGAAAAGAAGAAATAAGAAAAAGTATAATTGCCTGTGACAATGATATAGTTAAACTCAGATCACAGGCTGAAAATCTTGAAGAAATCATAAAAAATCAAAAGTGCACGCAAAAACGTTTTGAGAGTGAATGCGATAAGTATGAAATCAAAAGGCAGAAAAAAAAGATAAAATTAGAGAATATGTCATGTTTAATACAGAATGTTAAGCTAGTTGAAAGATATGTAGGAAGAATGAGCGATCGAGTATCTGGCAATTGTTATAATGTTAACAGTAATAGATTATTGAATATGATGAAACAGATGGACAAAGAGATTCTTAATAATGAAAATATGTTAGAAGAAAAATATGACATGATTTCTTCAATAATGTATAAAAGACAAATCTTAAAGTATGAACTGAGGAGGTTGGGATAGTGGCAGTTATGAATCCTTTGGGAAGTAGAAATATAATTATTATTGATGATAATTATATAGGAGAGTATTCACAGGCATATATGGAGGTGGGAAAACAGATAGATGATATTATTATTAAATATATCGGAATATTAAAAGGGATTATAGATGATGGAAGTATGAAAGGACTTACTGCCGAAAAATTATACAGTTTTGCGGACACTGCAAGCATGTTACTATTTAAGACAGCAGGAGTTTTGTGCGATAACAATAAAAGCAATATGCAAAAATTTATACAGGATATTGATGAGGCAGACAGAGAAATTTACTAAGGAGAATATGTTATGAGCAATGTTTTACAAATTGATAGAAATGGTATTGATGAAGCTGTTAACGACTTACAGGAATTGATAAATGAAATAAATGAAGTTAATATTTCAAAAAGTAAGCAGGAAGGTGATGAAGGCATGGCCTACACTGCCATACAAGAGGGAGAAAAGATAATTGAAAATGTAAAGACGGATTTACAAGGTCTTATACAGGCAACGGCTGATTTTATCGTAAAAATAAATGGTAATTTTGAAGATACAGACCAGAGATGTGCTGAACAGATAAAAGGAGAAGTAAAATAAAATGGGACGAATAAGAAAATTTACACAGGAGGCTTATGATGCGTTGCAGTCAGGAGTTTCAGATGATGGTGAGATACTGGATTTTTTTAGCGATATACCATTAAATATATCGAATTTTTTTAATTCGCTTGAACTTGAAGATGATTTGTCAAATTTTCAAAGCTATCTAAGAGATATATCAGATTTTGAGAATTATACAGCAAAAAAGATTGATGATATTTTTAGGGATGTAATTAATGTTGATGAAACTTATGCAACAATATTTAGAGATTTTAATGATAGGATGACAGATTTTGATACTATAATTAATAAATTAAAAGAGTCAATTTCAGATGTGAATTTTGAGAATAACTTTTCAAAAGATGGATTTATAAATTCGCTTCCAAAGGAAACAGAGAATATAATAGGAGTAAATTGGAAAAATATATTAGATAAAGATGCCGATGACATATCAGATGAAGAATACAATATGATTGCGGAATATATTATTAAAAATGGTGATGCCGACATTTTAGAGGAAATTCTGGTAGATTGCTATACGATTAAGAAACCAAAGAACGGAGAAAGAAATCCTGTTGTTTTTGATAATGGTATTGAAGGAAAGACAGAAAAGTATTGGTACTCTTTAAATAAAAAATATAATGGGTTATCTGCAGCTATAAACAGGGTTACACAAATATGGATTGCAATAGGATATACATCAGAAAGTGATGAAAGAAATAGATGGATTTCTACAGCAGCACAGTATAATACTTTTTTTAAAGAGTTTGGTAAAAATAAAGACCTGGTTATGGTAAGAGAAATAAAGCTGGATGGTACTATAAAAGAGTTAAATTCTAATCTTATTGATATTAAAAATAATAAAGCCGGAGATTTGACTGCTGTGTATTATCCATATTTTTCACAGCCAACAATAATAGAAGGAGAAGTCAACAATAAAAAAGTAATGACCACTTCATTTGCTGGATTTGATCAGGGAGGACAGGATGATCTTGCGAACAAAGGGATAAAGTACATAAGGGCAAATGCAGGAGTTGATAAAAATACAAATATGCTTGGTACGCTGTCAGATAGTGTAGTAAATCAGATAACATCTTCGCTAATTGGTAAAATCCCGGGGTCTGGGATTATATCGTCAGTTTGTGATATTTGTGATAATAGTGAGAGTAAATTAGAAACAGCGGAAACAATATCGGTGAGTGAATTTGCCAATCACATTGGTTGGATTGTTGATGAATTTGGACTAATATGTGTTGCAAATGATGTAAATGAAAATCCAGAGACGTGTAAGATATATTTATATCCAGGACCGGAAACGAAAAAGATTGTTGAATCCTATAATAAGTACATGAAAGAGCATAGAGATTTTGCGATTGAAATTGGATATCCTAAAGATGGGATAAATATGTCTTGGTTTAATAAAACTAAAAAATATGAAGATATATATATTATTCTAAATAGTATAAAAATAATGAATAGAGATCCTTTGATTTTTAATGTGATTGAAAATTATAATGAGGGGGAATAGTGGTATGATAAAAAATTTTTATAAAAAAAAGAATAATCTATATATAATGTTGGTAATACTTGTGGTAATATTCGTGGTGATACTTGGATATATATACATGAATCGTCATGTAAAATTTAAAGACTCCAACATGGCATATGAGATAAGCAGAACAATTGGACCAAACGTTAATCCAGAGAATGTAAAATATAAAGATGTATATGCTATAAAGGAATTGAATATAGGTTTTCCAGGAAAGTATGATACTTTAGAAGATATAAAACTTTGTAAAAATTTGAGGATATTAACAATAAATGGTGGAGGCGATAAATGGAAGCCATTAAAAAAAGAGGAAGACATTGATTTTTTATTATATGAGCAGGCACAAAAGTATCAAAAAGAATTATCAGATATAGTCCCAAGTTTGAAAAGAATAGAAATTTTTTCTTTTTCAAATTATTTGGAAAACTGTAATATTTCAAATTTTGATTTTTTAGCAAAATGCTGCAATATGAAAGTTATTAAGATTTACGATAGTACAGTTAGTGATTTCGGTTTTCTCAAAAATTGTTCAAAGGTAAAAGAAATATACTTATGGGGTAGCAATATAAAAGATGCAGATGATCTAAAATCGCTAAAGAATCTGGAAACGATATGCATATATGATACCCCTTTGTCAAAAGATGAAACTGAGGTAGAAAGCCTGTGTAAGGCATTTCCAAATGCAAAGATATTCATAAGTGAGGATAAGGTGCAGAATATTGACATAAAAGAGGAATAGGGGATACCAGGGGAGTATAAATGGAGTATGAATGAGGAAAATGTTATGAATATTTTACATTCCAACAGGGAAAAATTAGAAAAATATAAAAAGGTTATCAGGCTGGCGATTGTTACTACAATGATATGTGTTTGTGGCATTTATTACCTGTACATGAACCGTCATGTGAAGTTTCAAGATAAAAACATGGCATATGAGATAAGCAGAACAATTGGACCAAACGTTAATCCAGAGAATGTAAAATATAAAGATGTATATGCTATAAAGGAATTGAATATAGGACAGCTCGGAAAATATGATACTTTAGAAGATATAAAATTATGCAAGAATCTGGTGAGAATTTCAGTAAATGGTGGAGGCGATAAATGGAATTCGCTAGAGACAAATGATGATGTACTGATTGTAACAAATAAAAAAGCTGAAACTTTTCAGAAAGAATTGGCTGATTTGATTCCTGAATTAAAAAGGCTAAAGAGATTTGCATATAGTAATTATTGCAGAAATTGTGATATATCTGATTTTTCATTTCTATCTGAATGCAGGCAGCTTGAGATTCTGAGAATATGTTATAGCGATACTACAGATTTTAGTTTTTTGAAAAGCTGCAAAAAGATAGTAGATATAGATTTGCAGGAAAGCCAAATAAAAGATGCAGATGATCTAAAATCGCTAAAAAATCTGGAAACGATATGCATATATGATACCCCTTTGTCAAAAGATGAAACTGAGGTAGAAAGCCTGTGTAAGGCATTTCCAAATGCAAAGATATTCATAAGTGAGGATAAGGTGCAGAATATTGACATAAAAGAGGAATAGGGAATACCAGGATAAAAATGATAGATTAAGAATTGTATATTAATTGTATTTTATAGCCATACTTTACTTTGAAAGGAATTAAAGTATGGCTATAAATATGGGTAAAAGAGATACATTTGCACAAAACGAAAGCATATCGCCCCGCCAGCTATACAGACTATACGTCTTTAATCTGCTTGGAGTCGGCACACTGGTGCTTCCAAACAATCTGGCGAAACTGGGAAAGTATGGTTTTATCTCAATCGCACTTGGTGTTTTCATGGCATGGCTGTTTATGTGGATAGTAAGCGAGGTACGAGATCAGAAGAAAAGTATATATGACAGAAGCTTTGGTAAAACAGCACATGCAAAAATATTAATTTATGATTTAATTATTGCAATATACGAGCTGTCACAGGCCGCATTTCTTGCATGGATATTTGTAAAGCTGATACGTGACAGCCTTATACCGGATGAGTCATTTACAGTTGTACTTCTTGTGATAATGGCGGTATGCGCTTATGCGCTAAGTGGCGGAGTGGAGTGCCGTGCCAGGGTATACGAGGTAGTATTTTTCTTTGTGCTGATACCGCTTGCCGCTATGCTTTTGTTTGCGCTATCGGATATGAGATTAGACTATCTGATGATTAAGGACAGAGTCGGTGTGGACTTTGGCATAGCGGATATATTTGCGGGTGCATACTATGTGTTTGCAGCATCCATTTCCGTGTTCAATATACTGTTTGTAAGGGAACGCACTGCCTCACAGATACGAGGGAGTGTGAGTAAAGCAATATTCACATATGCAGGCATTCTTTTTTTATTGTATGCAGTATTGCTTGGAAACTTCGGAAAATATTCACTGTCGGAAATAGAGTTTCCGGCTGTCGTACTGATGAGTGATGTGCAGATAAAAGGCAGCTTCTTCAAGAGGGCAGATGCACTGATGCTGTCGGTGTGGTTTTTCACGTTGTTTTCAGTACTCAATATGAGCCTTTATTATGCGGTTTTAAGATGTGAGAATTTTGCTGAAAATACGGGAAAAATTATATTTACATTTAATAAAAACCGGCATTCCTGTAGCAATAAGCAATTTGGCTTTGACAGACAGAAAAGCCATGACAAGGAAAAGAGCACTATTAGAAGCTGGTGCATCATTTTTGTCATAGCAGTCACAGTGACCTTAGCATATATTCTTGAAAGTGGAGATGAAATCGTGAAAAAATATCTTGGATTTTTATTGTGCATAGCGATACCGGTCATAGTAGTGCTGACGATAGGTCTCATGCTCACCGGCTGCAGTGCAGTGGAACTTGAGGAGCGCTGCTTTCCGACACTTGCTGCGGTGGATGTTGTAGCTGTAGATACTGACGAAATAACCGATAAAGAAGTAACAGGTAAAGATGTAACTGATTACAAAGAATATGTTAGCCACAGAGATGATTTGGCAAATGAAAGTAGCGGATATATAGAGTTTTATTATAACATGGACAAATCCTATGAGCCCGAATATGCAGATGATATCAAAACAGCCGTGGACAGCTTCGAGGAGCGGCTGTCACAAAAAGCAGATACCAATCATCTGAAGGTGATATTAATAGGAAAAACGCTTAGAAATGATAAAGCAGCTTATGCAAGCTTCATGGAATACTGCAAGACATCCAAAAAATTTCCGAGAAACACATATGTGTGCATAGCAGATGATATAAACGATATCTTTGATAACATGGGTGATTATTATGAGCAGAAAATGAATAAGGAGAATCATGAGGATGGGGAACCGATAATTACACTTGGCACCTTATTGGATGACTATACGAATGAAATTCATGGAGCATGGTAAAAATTTCAAAAAGGATGAATAATCTTTTCAAATAAGGCAATACTTGTTTACATGAGAAAGAAAATAATAATAACAACCATAGCAATAATATCTCTTACGGCAGCGATAGCTGCAAAAAATCATACACCTGCCGCAAACACCAATAGTATAGCGTGTACAGCCGACATGCAAAAATCCATCGCCGGCAAAATCCTGCGTTTCCACGTGCTGGCAAACAGCGACAGCGAAGCAGACCAGAATGTGAAAAAGCAGGTGCGCGATGCAGTAGGGGCTTACATAGAGCCATATCTGCTGGAGTGCGAAAATATCGAAGAAACCAGAGCCACCGTAAATGACCATATGGACGAAATAATAGCGGTATCAAAGGAGACGCTTGCAGCAAACGGTTTTACATATGGCGCATCGGCAGAGCTTACACACACCGATTTCCCGGAAAAGACGTATGGGGACTATACATTTCCTGAGGGAAATTACGAGGCGCTTGAAATAACACTGGGCGATGGAGCCGGTCATAACTGGTGGTGCGTGCTGTATCCAAACATGTGCTTTAGGGGCAGTGTGTACGAGGTGGTGGAGGACGAAGCAAAGGAAAATCTTAAGGAGGTACTCACTCCGGACGAGTATGAGAGCATATTTGACAGTGGAAAATATGAAATAAAACTAAAAATCCTTGATATTTTCAGATAAAACAGTTAGTATATTCATGCTGAAAAAATATATTAAAAAAAATATGTGATGACAAATTATTAAAGCGTGAATTAATTTAGATATGCAAGAGGATAAGGAGAAAGAAATGACAAAGGATGTAGTAGTATCATTAAAGGGCCTACAGCTCGCACCGGACCAGCAGTCGGATGCGGTAGAGGTGATTGCCCCGGGAGAGTATTATATAAGAAATAACAAGCACTATGTGCTTTTTGAGGAGATAATGGAGGGTGAGACCCAGACACTCAAAAATATGCTTAAATTCAATGACAATTATCTTGAGTTCACCCGCAAGGGACCTATGAGTGTACATATGATATTTGAGAAGGGAAAGAAAAACCTGACATATTATTATACACCGTTTGGAAGTATCCAGATAGGTATTGATGCCACAAGCATAGAGGTAAAGGAGACTGAGGACGAGATAAGGGCAGAGGTAAAGTATGCACTTGATGTCAACTATGAATTTGTAGGCGATTGTCACATCAATATAGCTGTGAAGAAAAAAGGCGCAGCAGTCAAAATTGCATAAAAGTCTGCCAAGTCTATTGGGTAAAAAATATATAAAGCATATATGGATAAAGCATATAAAAAACAGAGCATGTGAGGATGAAAGCCATCCCACATGCTCTGTTTATGTACATGAAAATTAAATCATGATATTATTTCTGCTTAGCCTTTTTGGCAGCCTCTTTAGCAGCTTTTCTTTCAGCCTTTGCAGCCTCCTCAGCCTTGAGCTGTTCGTTGGCCTTGCTGTAGTTTTCTGCCATTCTTGCACGGAAGCCTTTTTTCTTCTTAGGCTTCTCAAGAGGTCCTCTGATACCGCGGACAGCTGTGATGTAGATACCGCTGACAGAAGCCTTAACCTCTTTCTTTAAAGGAATCTCATCAAAGATCTGCTCGTCTGCGATAAGAGTCATGACTCTTGGTCCGACCTTGGCCTTGACTACAGGAAGCTTTGAGCGGCGCATAAGCTTTGGTGTCTGCTTAATAATCTGCTGTGGGAGACCGGCATCCTTTAGCTTCATACGCTTTTTGTCAATGATTAGCATATTGACTGTCTGTGATGCAGCAGCTATCTGTTCGTCCTGCTCTTCCTTTCTTTTTTGTGCTTTTTTACCGAGGATTGTTAATACTATAAATGCTACCACAAGCACTACTGCGATAACAATAAGTACGATTAATGCTGGATTCAAAACGTATCCCTCCTAAAAATTTGCTTATTTAAACTAATTCTATCAAATATGCTAAAAAAAATCAATCTTTATTGCAAGAATAGGTAAAATCGTAGTATAATAGAACTATATTTTGGAAAAGGTCTTTAGAAGACGCAAAGGGGTATTTATTAATGAAGAAAATTGCTCTTCTGGCTGATGGCTGGAGAAGATACGTAACATATTCGTGGGTTGAGGGTATCATGGAAGGCTCTAAAGAGCTGGGACTGGATGTGTGCCTGTATTTTTACAACACCAACGGAACCTGGAGTCAGGATTCAAAGTTTAACAAAGGCGAGTATGCGCTGAACGATTTGCCTGATTTAAACAGCTTCGACGGAGTGGTATTTGACTGCACCAATACGACCAACCTGGATGAGATACAGTATATGGTCAGAAAGCTTCAGTCGGTAAATGTGCCGGTAGTGAGTATCGGGTATAAGGTTGATGGGTTTTACTATGTAGGCAACGATAATAAGAGGCTGTTTCGCAAGGTAATGGATCATATGTACTATGCGCATGGCTGCAAAAGCTTTGTGTTTGCAGGTGGTCCGCCGTATCATTATGAGAACAGAATGCGTTTTGAGGCCTTCAAGGAGGCTTTAAGTGATTATGGCATACCACTTACAGCTGATATGTACATGTTTGGTGATTTTGATTATCAGACAGGTGTCAGGTATATGAGTGATTGGCACGAGAGCAAAAAGCCGTTACCGGATGTCTTTTTATGTGCAAATGACAATATAGCAGCAGGACTGTGTGCGACAGCAGAGGTTCTTGGATACAAGGTACCACAGGATTTTAAGGTCACAGGCTTTGACAATCTGGATAAGGCTGCGTATTTTAACCCACAGATTACAACAGTGGATCACAACAGGGGCAATATAGGCAGAAATGCTCTTGAGATATTTAAGGCGCTTTGGAATGGCACGGGCGATGCTTCTGATAAATACCTTGATTCTGAGTTTATCCCGGCTGAGAGCTGCGGATGCCCTAATACCGGCAGAGTGGATTATCGTAATTACATAAAGAATATTATCAAAGGCTCCGTTGCAAGAGAGCAGGAGGAGGATGCAGTAATGATCCTCCAGAAAGAGCTCGAGGAGTGCAATGAATACTATGATTTGTTTGAGAGATACTCTGACTATATACAGAGCATGAAGTGTGACGGAGTGTATGTGGTCGGTGTTTCTGATCTGGCAGCTGCAAGGAACAATGCACACTTTAGGAAGCATGGCTATGATATTGACGATGAGGTTGTACTCTATGCGGATGACAAGGACAATGGAAAGCTTGAGTTTAAGAGTGTAAATGACCTTATGCAGTACATGCAGAGTGTAGATAAAAACACCTGCTATATGTATTGTTCACTGCATTTCAGGGACGAGATAGTGGGCTATGCAATACTAAGAAATCCTGAGTTTTTATACGACCATCCTGAGCAGTTTGACATACAGTCGGCCCTGCTTAAGAAGCTTGAGAATCTTTTTAAGCAGAAGGTGCTTGAGAATACAAATAATGAGCTTAAGAATCTATACAACCATGATGCGCTCACAGGCCTGTACAATCGTGTGGCATGCAATGAGATGGTCATTCCTATGTTTACTGAGCTTGAAGCTCAAAATGTCGGCTGCACCATAGTATTTCTCGATGTGGATGATTTCAAGGACATAAATGATACATACGGACACCAGTACGGTGACGAGCTTTTAAAGACTGTGGCGAGGGTGCTTGATGAGCAAAAGCCTGAGGGAAGTATGGTATATAGATTCGGCGGAGATGAATTTATCGTGTTTATCCCTGGGAACAGACATGACACTGCTGAGAAGTATATAAAGCGCGTGTATGATGTCATGGAGCAGCACAGCCTGTTTATCAGTCACGGCATCATATATACAAAGCCGGGCAGTGGTAAGAGCTTTGATGATTATCTCGTAAGTGCTGACACAAAGATGTATCAGCTTAAGCAGCAGCACAAGCAGAAAAAGGATAGCAATTTCTTAAAGGGAGTGGATATTTCATCCGTTCCTATGATGGTTGACAATAATATACAAATAATGGATAGGGAAGGTCATGTGTGCAGGGTATTTGATTTTTTAAAGCTGAATAATGTAAATTCAGTCCGTCTGCGCATATGGAATGAGCCTGATAAGGTGCCGGAGTCTAAGGGGTATTGCAGTCTTACATATGTTCTCGAGATGGCTCATGTCATTAAAAAATACAAAATGCATTTTCTGCTTGATTTTCATTATTCAGATTACTGGGCAGATCCGGGACAGCAGAATAAGCCTGATGCGTGGAAGAATTTAAGCTTTGATGAGCTGAAGGAGGCAGTGCACAAGTACACATATGATGTGCTATACAGATTAAAAATCATGGATTGTGCGCCGGATATGGTTCAGATTGGCAATGAAATAAGGAGTGGTATGCTGTTTCCGGATGGTGCAGTGCCACAGTACAGGCAGCTGGCTGCGCTTGTAAATGAGGGAATCAGAGCTGTCAGGGAGCTGCTCCCGGAGACAAAGGTCATGATTCATCTGGATCAGGGAGGCAGATATAACTGTATTATGCCTTGGTTTGATTCTATGTTTAATGCGGGCATGCTGCCGATTGACGCGATTGGCCTTTCCTTTTATTCGTTCTGGCATGGTACCTTCATGGATTTGAAGGATACTATGAGCAGGCTCATAAAATTATATAATCTGCCGGTTTATATTGTGGAGACAGCTCATCCGTGGAGGCATTGCAATGGAGAGCATATCTCGAAGGAACTTATGGAGACAGCAGGGCTTGATGCAGGCAGCGCAGAGCAGAAGAAGTCTCTTGAAATAATCATGCAGATAGCAGCAGAGGTGTCAAAGGATACCGGAAAGACCGGTGTATACTACTGGGAGCCTGTCGGTGTACCTGGTAAAGGCATGGGAACCTGGTTTGAGAATATGGGTATGTTTGACGAGCATGGCAGGGCTTTGCCGGGCTGGGATGCAATCAGGGACTTTGATCCGAAAAATCCGCCGATTAAAGAGCTTGATAAGTATATTGAATCACTTTATGAGTATGAAGAAACACCGGAGGTGGAGGATTTCATGAAGCTTCTTATGATTCATGGAAATCTAATCTCAAATCCTGAATTTAAGGATGGATTTAATAATTGGCAGATTGAGACAAGCCTTGAAGAAAGACAGTATACACTGGGGAAGGATGGAGTGTTTATCTCTTCGGATGCCAATTTTGACTATTCGATAAGCCAGACGGTGGATATTGAATATACCGGTGAGTATATAGCAGCGGTTGACTATAGAGGAACCAATACAACAGGTGTCGAGGTTGAGCTGTTTATGGATGTGGAGGATGAAAGCGGCGTTCATACATATACAAGCGATATTTTCCCGGCTGATGTCAGGTTTGTGACACATCTGCTTAAGCCGGTAAGGCTGCAAAAGAATGCCAGGGTGACAGTAGGGCTTAGGATGCATACTCCTCCGGTATTTGCAAAGATAAAGAAATTTTCACTCGTTGTAATTTGACCTGATATGTGATATTGTAGACAGGTATAGTGTTTTGCGGATGCTTTTTTGCCGTGGCAGGGCATTATACATATAAATAACATGACTTACAGATTTCAGGAGGATTCCAATGAGTGAGAAAAAGAATACAGGTAAGAAGGCAGTCATAGCAGTGATTGTGATTGCACTTATCGTGGTAATTATTGCGCTTGTTGCTGTGATAAGCGGCAAGAACAAAAAGGGTGGCTCAAAGAGCGCAACAGAGACAGGCACCGAGGCCGGCAGCGAGACGATGCGAAGCGGACAGTTTGACATAGACTACGCAAAGCAGGTTACAAAGCTTGCAGACTATTCAGGTATTGCAATTACTGTCTCAAACGATTATGAGATAAACGATACAGCAAAGCAGAAATATCTGACCAATGTGCTTCAGTCATATGGTGCAGATGCGTACAAGCAGGTTACAGATCGTGATACAGTTGCAGATGGCGATTATGTCAAGGTTGATTACACAGGATATAAGGATGGCAAAGCATTTGATGGTGGTTCAGCTACAGATGTGATGCTTGATGTGACAAACAACAGCCAGGTCGGTGGTTCATCCTTTATTGATGGATTTACAAAGCCTATAATCGGAGCTAAGGTGGGTGACAAGGTTAAGGGTGACGTGACATTCCCTGAGGATTATGGCAACGATGACCTAAACGGACAGACAGTTACATTTGAGTATACAGTAAAGGGCATTTACTCAGCAGATCCTGTTGCACTTGCTGATATGACAGACGAGCAGGTCAACACAGTGTTTGGAAAGGCCGGGGTGACAACAAATGCCCAGCTTAGCACACAGATTGAGAAGGATTTGAAGCAGCAGCTCTACAGCGCTGAGGTGGACAAGATAAAGAGCTACATGATTGAAAACAGCACAGTCGAGATTCCTGATGAGTATTTACAGTCGAGACTCAATGAGTATATAGCTTCCTTTACCAAGGAAAATGTCAAGGATGGACAGACACTTAAGAAATATTTAAAGTCCAACTACAACATGACAGTGGATCAGGCCACGGAGAAGTGGAAGGAGAATCTGACAGACCAGATAAAGACAGAGTTCATCTTTGGGCTTATCGCTGAGAAGGAAAATATCAAGATGGATGATGATGCCTTCAACAGCTATGTGGATTACATCGTATCAGCCAGCAATGGTCAGTTCAGCAAGGCTTCTGAGGTATACAAGTATTTTGGAAGCGGACACAAGGATGAGGGAAAGACATACCTTAAGAACCAGTACCTTGTAAACAAGGCTATCGATACAGTCACAGAGAAAGCAAATGTGACATTTGAGGATGGCAGTGCAGCGCCGGATACTTCAAGTGGCAGCGCGGATGCCGAATAATAACGATAAATATGCTGCCTGTGGTGATGCGCAGGCAGCTTAAATGGAGGATTAGATAATGGAACTTACAAACATACGCGAGATTTTCCGCAACAAGGACAAATTCGCTGACAAAGAGGTGACTATCGGAGGATGGGTCAGAAGCAACCGTAATTCAAAGAATTTTGGATTTATCGTGGTAAACGACGGTACATTTTTTGAGCCAATCCAGGTGGTATACGGAAATGGCTTAGACAACTATGATGAGGTTGGCAAGATCAATGTCGGAGCTGCAATTATCGTAAGGGGTACACTTGTGCTCACTCCTGATGCAAAGCAGCCATTTGAGATTCAGGCAGCTGAGGTGACTGTTGAGGGTGCATCCACACCGGATTATCCTCTGCAGAAGAAGAGACATACATTTGAGTATCTTCGTACAATCTCACACTTAAGACCTCGTACCAATACTTTTGAGGCAGTTTTCAGAGTGCGCTCACTCTGCGCATATGCTATTCACAAATTCTTTCAGGAGAGGGATTTTGTGTACGTGCACACACCGCTTATCACAGGAAGTGACTGTGAGGGTGCAGGAGAGATGTTCCAGGTGACCACACTTGATTTGAACAATCTCCCTATGACAGAGGAAGGAAAGGTGGATTTCTCAAAGGATTTCTTTAATAAGCCTACCAACCTTACTGTTTCAGGACAGTTAAACGGCGAGACATATGCTATGGCATTCAAGAATATCTACACCTTCGGACCTACCTTCCGTGCGGAGAATTCAAACACCACACGTCATGCGGCAGAGTTCTGGATGATTGAGCCTGAGATTGCTTTTGCAGACCTTGAGGATGATATGATGCTTGCAGAGAGCATGCTCAAGTATGTTATCAGCTATGTGCTTGAAAATGCACCTGAGGAGATGGCATTTTTCAACAATTTCGTGGACAAAGGACTCCTTGACAGATTAAGAAATGTTGTGGAAAATGATTTTGCCCGTGTGACATATACAGAGGCTATCGACATCCTTTCAAAGCACAATGACAAGTTTGATTACAAGGTATCATGGGGCTGCGATTTGCAGACTGAGCATGAGAGATACCTCACAGAGCAGATTTATAAGCGCCCTGTATTTGTCACAGATTATCCGAAGGAGATAAAGGCCTTCTACATGAAGCTGAATGACGACGGAAAGACCGTTGCAGCAGTTGACTGTCTCGTGCCGGGAATCGGAGAAATCATCGGTGGAAGCCAGAGAGAGGATGACTACGATAAGCTTCTTGCCAGAATAAATGAGCTTGGACTTTCAGAGGATGACTACAAGTTCTACCTTGACTTAAGAAAATACGGCTCTGCAAGACACGCAGGCTTTGGACTGGGCTTTGAGAGATGCGTAATGTATCTTACCGGCATGGGCAATATCCGTGACGTTATCCCATTCCCTAGAACAGTTAATAACTGTGAGCTGTAATCACGAATGAATTTCATATATGAATAATTACCGCCCTTTGCACATATATATGATGTGTGGAGGGCGTTTTTATGTGGAGAAAAATCAAAGGTCCTGTGATAACAATATGTATTATGCATCTTACGGCGCTTTTGTGCCTTATCATACTTTCTATAGTACAGTGCTTTGTCGACATGGCGGAGTGGATAAAATTTGCACTTGCCATGGCGGTCAATATAGTGGTGGGGCTTGTGTGCGGATTTTTGCTCAAATGCTGCTTTCACCGCAGACGTTTTATCAGGGTGACGGTCGTAGCATACTGGATAACGTATGTGATAGCAACAGTGGTCATAGATATAGGTGAATCCAAAAATATTTTCGAGCTTTTGATAATACTTCTTCTGGTAATGTTTTCAGCGCTTGTTTTTCGCTAAAAAAAGGACTTTTCATATTGATAATGCTGTGATATAATGTTGAGAGCAAATATGATGTGTCAATCAGACATCGTTAAATGAAAAGGAGATAAAAATGAAACACGTAAAGACATTAAATACAAGAAAATTACAGAACACAGTTAAAAAGGGCGGATGTGGCGAGTGCCAGACATCATGCCAGTCAGCTTGCAAGACATCTTGTACAGTTGGAAACCAGACTTGTGAGCAGTACAAATAGTCATAGGTGAAGCGGATTTAAAGAGTGTGCGCTGATAGGTGCACACTCTTTTCGCAGTGTAATTTTAAAATGTGTATAGAAAGAGAGGAATATTGTAGTGGTTCATCAGTACAAGAACAACGGCTATAATATTGTCTTAGATGTCAACAGTGGCGCAATCCATGTGGTGGATGATGTCACATATGACGTTATTGAGCTGTTTGAGGACAACTCAGCTAAGGAGATTATTGAAAAGCTTGTGGACAGGTATCCACAGACGGAGATAGAAGAAGCAATACAGGAAGTAAATGAGCTTAAGGATAATGAAGAGCTCTTCACAGAAGATACATACAAAGAGCGTATCATAGATTTCAAGAAGCGCCAGACAGTTGTAAAGGCACTTTGCCTTCACATCGCGCACGACTGCAACCTTGCCTGCAGATATTGTTTTGCAGAGGAGGGCGAGTATCACGGCAGACGAGCTCTCATGAGCTACGAGACAGGAAAACAGGCACTTGATTTCCTGATTGCCAATTCAGGCAGCAGAAGAAACTTAGAGGTAGACTTCTTTGGAGGAGAGCCTCTCATGAACTGGGATGTGGTGAAGCAGCTTGTGGCATATGGAAGAGAGCAGGAGAAGCTTCATGACAAGCATTTCAGGTTCACACTCACCACAAACGGTGTGCTCTTAAATGACGAGATTATGGAGTTCGCCAACAAAGAGATGGATAATGTAGTTCTTAGTATAGACGGACGCAAGGAGGTTCATGACCGTATGAGACCTTTCAGAAAGGGTGCCGGCAGTTATGACCTTATTGTTCCGAAATTCCAGAAGTTTGCGGAGAGCAGACATCAGGACAAGTACTATGTGAGAGGTACATACACACATTTCAATACTGATTTTTCAAAGGATGTGCTTCATCTGGCTGATTTAGGCTTCAAACAGATTTCGGTTGAGCCTGTGGTGGCACAGCCTACAGATGAGTATGCACTTAAGGAATCTGATTTACCTGTGCTCTTTGATGAGTACGACAGACTTGCAGCAGAGATGGTAAAGAGAAACAAGGCAGGAAACGGCTTCAATTTCTTCCATTTTATGATAGATTTAGAGGGAGGACCTTGTGTATATAAGCGCCTTTCCGGTTGTGGCTCAGGAACTGAGTACCTGGCAGTGACTCCATGGGGAGATTTATATCCATGCCACCAGTTTGTGGGCAATGAGGACTTCCTTATGGGTAATGTCTGGGATGGCATCAAGGCCACTGACATCCAGGATGAGTTTAAGTGCTGTAATGTTTATGCCAAGGAAAAATGTCGCAACTGTTTTGCCAGATTCTATTGCAGCGGTGGCTGTGCCGCCAACTCATACAACTTCCACGGCACAATCACTGATGCCTATGATTTAGGCTGCGAGCTGCAGAAGAAGCGTATAGAGTGCGCTATCATGATTAAGGCAGCAGAGGCTGATATGGCAGATGATGCACAATAATTTGAATTTGTCACGGGAAACGGATAGCGGTATTTGTGACCCGTGTGCGAATATATTTGCCATCTGTATACCTATATGGATGGTAGCAAAATGACAGGAAGGTATAAGAAAATGAAAAAAGGAAAGAGTTGGGTGATTATCCTTGTGGCAGTCATTTGTATCGGCTTGCTGGGCTGGTATTCCACTGCAGTAATCACCGACACAAAGCAAAAGCAGGAGGCTACTGCTAATGGTGAGAGCACCAAGGATAAGGATTATCAGAATATCAAGCTTGGTCTCGACCTCTCAGGTGGTGTTTCAATCACCTACCATATCAAGGACAAGAATCCTTCAGACAAGGATGTAAATGATACTATCGCAAAGCTCGAGGAGCGTGCAGAGAGCTACACAACAGAGTACTCTGTATACAAGAGCGGGGATGACCGTATCACTGTAGAGATTCCGGGTGTTGACGACCCTAACAAGGTACTCGAGGATCTTGGAAGTCCGGGATCACTGTACTTCATCGCCCAGTATGACAGTGACGGAAATGCCAACTATACACAGGACACATCGGTTGAGGGCGGCTACAAGCTCAACTATGATATTGACACCTTAAAGGCCAATGGCTCAGTCATCCTCGATGGTAACGATGTAAAGGATGCAAGCGCCCAGTATGACCAGTCATCATCTACATCAACCAAGGAGCCTGTTGTTTCATTAAAGCTCAAGGATAAGGCTATTGACACATGGGCAGATGCCACAAAGAAGGCAAAGGATGCAGGACAGTCAATCGGTATATACTATGATGATCATTTCATCAGCGTTCCTACAGTAAGCGCCGTTATCTCAGATGGTAACTGTGTAATCAACGGAATGAAGGATTACGACGAGGCAACAAGCCTTGCAACATTTATCCGTGTCGGAGCCATCAACCTCCAGCTCGAGGAGTTAGAGTCAAATGTTGTTGGCGCACAGCTCGGTGGAACAGCGCTCACAAATGCAGTAAAGGCTGCAATTATCGGAATTATCTTAATCATGATATTCATGATTGTGCTCTATGGTATACTCGGTGTGGTTGCATCTATCGGACTTGCACTCTACTCAATGCTTACAGTACTGTTTATTTACTGGTTTGAGATTACACTTACACTGCCGGGTATCGCGGGTATCATCCTTGGTATCGGTATGGCAGTAGATGCAAACGTTATCGTATTTGCCCGTATCCGTGAGGAAATCGCAGGTGGCAAATCAGTGCTTGCTGCAGTAAATGAGGGCTACAAGAAGGCTCTTTCAGCCATCCTCGATGGACAGGTTACAACCTTTATCGCAGCACTTGTGCTTATGGTGCTCGGTTCAGGTACAGTAAAGGGCTTTGCATACACACTTATGATTTCAATTATTCTGTCACTGTTTACAGCTCTTTTTATTGCAAAATACCTTACAAGAGCATTTTACGGTGTTGGTGTCAGAGCTGAGAAGTTCTACGGCAAGGCAAAGAAGAGAAAGGTTATCAGATTTGTACAGAACAGAGTTAAATACTTTGTTATCTCAGGTGTAGTTATACTTGCAGGTATTGGCGGCATGATTTATTTCGGTGCTACAAGCGGCAATGCATTAAACTACAGTCTTGAGTTTGTAGGTGGTACATCAACCACTGCAGACTTTGGCAAGGATTATACAGCCGCAGAGGTTGAGAAGGACATCGTGCCTTCAGTATCAAAGCTCCTTGGCAATAGTGCAGTGCAGGTTACTACAGTCCAGGGCAGCCATGATGTCACATTAAAGACACGTACACTTTCACTCGATGAGAGACAGGATCTCGCAGCTCTTCTTGAGAAGGATTTCAATGTTGATGCATCAACTATAGAGACTCAGAGTATCAGCTCAACAATCAGTGGAGAGATGAGAACAAACGCTGTAAAGGCAGTTATTATTTCATGTATTTTCATGCTGTTATATATCTGGTTCAGATTCAAGGACATCAGATTTGCTTCAAGTGCTATCCTTGCGCTGGTACATGATGTGCTTGTTGTAGTCACAGCATATGCACTTATCAGAATCTCAGTCGGCAGTACGTTTATCGCATGTATACTTACAATCGTAGGTTACTCAGTCAACGATACAATCGTTATCTTTGACCGTATCCGTGAGAACCTTCACGGTATCAAGAAGTACTCAGCAGATGAGCTTGCTGATATAGCAAACGAGTCCCTTACACAGACACTTTCACGAAGCATCAATACTTCGCTTACTACATTTGTTATGGTATTGTTACTCTTTATCTTTGGTCATACATCAATCAGAGAGTTCTCATTACCACTCATGGTAGGTGTGCTTTGCGGAACATATTCTTCAATCTGCATCGCTACAGAGCTGTGGTATGTGATGAAGCTTTATCTGGGCAAGAGCGCCATCAAAAAGCAGGCGGCTGCATCGGCTAAGGTTTCTAAAAAAGCTAAGAATTAATAATTAATTTATGGCCCGGCCTTTAAAGGCTGGGCTATTTGTTTTTTGTGGACTTATTAATATATGATTATATATTGTAACTATTCAGTACAGAAATATGCGGTAGTGCATATTTCGTAAGAAAACGTATATTATGTAGGAGAATCATTTATATGAAAATTTTTCTGATTTATCTGCTTCTTATGAATATAGCAGGCTTTGCTGCCATGGGAATTGACAAGTATAAGGCTAAGGCACACGCATGGCGAATCCCTGAGAAGACATTATTTGGACTCAGTCTGCTGGGCGGAAGCGCTGGCACATGGGCAGGGATGTATGCCTTCAGGCACAAGACAAAGCACTGGTATTTTGTAAAGGGGATGCCTCTTATTTTCTTTATTCATGTGGTAATTGCGTGCGTTATCTACAGAAATTTTTATTAGAAGGCGTAATCATAAATGAGGGGCAAAATACTTTTTGACCCTTTAATCATTATATTATATTTAGGTAAAAAGTAACAAAAAACTGTGGCATATAAGTGTATAATTGTGTATAATAGATAACAGATAATAGGTACAAAACCACTACACAACTATCAAGGAGGGCAAAATAATGTGGGCATATGAAAGTGTATTTTATCAGATTTATCCGTTAGGCTTCTGTGGAGCACCATTTGAGAATGATGGTGTTTTGGAGCACAGAATTTTGAAAGTGAATGACTGGATACCTCATATCAAAAAGCTTGGGGCAGATGCAATCTATTTTTCACCGGTGTTTGAATCTGATACACACGGATATAATACAAGGGATTATACAAAAATAGACACAAGGCTTGGCACAAACGAGGACTTCGCACAGGTCTGTGACAATCTGCACAAGGACGGCATAAAGGTAGTGCTGGATGGTGTGTTCAATCATGTGGGAAGAGGCTTCTGGGCGTTCCAGGATGTGCTTAAAAACAGAGAAAGCTCACCATATGTAAACTGGTTTGGCCGTATAGCCTTTGACGGCAACTCAAACTATAATGATGGATTGTGGTACGAGGGCTGGGAAGGCAATTACGACCTGGTCAAGCTTAATCTGAGAAATGAGGATGTAATACAGCATATCTTTTCAGCGATAAAGGGCTGGGTAGACGAGTTTGATATAGACGGTCTGAGACTTGATGTGGCATACTGCCTCGACCATGATTTCCTCAGAAGACTAAGGGAGTTCTGCGACTCACTAAAGCCGGATTTCTTCTTGGTGGGAGAGACACTGCATGGTGACTACAACCAGATTATGAATGATGCGATGCTTCACTCGGTAACGAACTATGAGTGCTATAAGGGTCTGTACTCGAGCTTTAATTCCATGAATATGTTTGAGATAAATCATTCGCTTCTCAGACAGTTCGGACCGGAGCAGTGGACGCTTTACAAGGGTAAGCACCTGTTGTCATTCGTGGATAATCATGATGTGACAAGAGTGGCAAGCATACTGACAAATGAAAAGCATCTGCCACTAATCTATGCACTTGCGTTTGGCATGCCGGGCATCCCTTGCGTGTACTATGGTAGTGAGTGGGGCGAGAAAGCAAAAAAAGAGGATGGTGACCCGGCACTTAGAGCATGCTTTGAAGCACCGCAGTACAATGAGCTGACTGAGTGGATTTCAAAGCTTGCAAAAGCAAAGAAGGAGTCAAAGGCACTATGCTACGGTAATTTCTATTCGGTAGTGCTCACAAACGGACAGTGTGTTTTCGGTCGAGAATGTGAGGGCGAAAAGGTATTCGTGTGCATCAATGCCGCAGACCAGCCGTTTTTCGCGGGCTTTGATATGGGAAAGGGTGATGCCACAGACCTGATTACAGGTGAGCAGGTTACATTAAACGGTGGCCTTGAGCTGCCACCTTACAGTGCGTACTTTTTGAGATAACATTTATATGGACAATAAACAAAAAAAGAAAAGAAAAGAGCTCATATGTGCTGTCACAGCCGTAGTGGTACTTTACATGGCTATGGAGTCAATAGGCATCACATGCCCAATTAAGTTTATCACAGGAATATCATGTGCAGGCTGTGGCATGTCGAGGGCATGGCTTGCATTTTTACAGCTGGATATGGCAAAGGCATTTGCATATCATCCGCTTTTTTGGCTTGTGCCTATTACAGTAATAGTGCTTTTGTGTAAATCTAAAATAAATATTAAAATTTATAAAATAATTATATTTACAATTATAATTATGTTTGCTATAGTTTATATATGCAGATTGATATGGTCAGGCGATGATGTCGTGGTTTTTGAGCCGCAAAACAACATCCTGTTTCGTATCATCCGTGTAATAAACAGTAAATAGAAAAGGAGAACGAAGATGTTTTGTGAGAAATGTGGAAAAGAAATTCCTGATTCAACAAAATTCTGCCCATTCTGTGGAGCGCCTGTTTCAAAGGCACAGGATTTTGTAAACAAAGCCGGAGAGGCATTCAATGCAGCAGAGCAGGAGCTTGGAAGTGCATTTGATGAGGTAAAGCAGTCCTTCACAGGAAACAGTGCAAACCAGCAGAATGCAGGTGGACAGTACAATGGAGGCTACCAGAACAACGGAGCCGGACAGTACAACGCAGGCTACCAGAATAACGGAGCCGGACAGTACAACGCAGGCTACCAGAACAACGGAGCCGGACAGTACAATACAGGCTACCAGAACAATGGTGGTCAGACTCCTCCACCATACAGGGGAGAAAGATTAAAGGATGACAGAGGTCTTGCCTCATACATCATCCTGTCTATTATTACATGTGGTATTTATGGATATTATTTCATCTACAAGATGGCTCATGATGTCAATGTAGCATGTGATGGAGATGGCGAGAATACATCAGGTCTCGTAGCATTTATCCTGCTTTCAATGATTACATGCGGTATTTATGCATGGTACTGGTACTATAAGCTGGGCAACAGACTGGCAAATAATGCAGGCAGATACGGACTTAGCATTCAGGAGAATGGAACCACTGTTTTGATGTGGTGCATATTTGGTACACTTATCTGTGGAATCGGACCATTCATTGCTATGCATATCCTTATCAAGAACTCAAATATGATCTGCAATGCTTACAACAGGACACATGGACTTATGTAATTTGAGTTTTGATTTAATTAAACAATTTGATTATATTATTTCTAAGGCGGGAGGCAGTTTGCATTAAGCAGACTGTCTCCTTAAATTTTGTGTATTAAATTAAACGGTAAATATTATTGAAAAAGGTCATTCAGACATTGACAAAAATTTGTCAAAGTGTTACTATTTTTTTATAAATTACGACAGAAATGTCAGTTATACATAGGTTTTTTAAGGAGGATTTATACAATGAGCGAGTTCAAAAATTTAACACTTGACGTAGCAGATCAGATTGCAGTACTTGCAATTTCAAGACCGGCTGCTCTTAATGCATTAAACAGTGAGACTCTTGACGAGTTAAATGTAGCATTAACAGAGATCGAGGCAAGAGACGATGTTAAGGTGCTTATCCTTACAGGTGGTCCTGACAAGAAGGGCAACGAGTTCAAGTCATTCGTAGCAGGAGCAGACATCTCAGAGATGGTTAATTTCACAGCACCACAGGCAAGAGCATTCGGAATCAAGGCTTCAGAGCCATTCTTTAAGCTTATGAATATGCGTCAGGTAACAATCGCAGCTGTCAATGGATTCGCACTCGGTGGAGGATGCGAGATTTCTATGGCATGCGATATCAGAATCGCTTCTGAGAACGCAATTTTCGGACAGCCTGAGACAGGTCTTGGAATCATCCCTGGCTTTGGTGGTACACAGAGACTTGCTCGTTTAGTAGGAATGGGACGTGCTAAGGAAATGATCTTCACATGCGACAATGTTGACGCTGCTGAAGCATACCGTATCGGTCTCGTTAATAAGGTAGTAGCAAAAGAGGAGCTTATGCCAACAGCTAAGGCTATGGCTGCAAAGATCATCTCTAAGGGAAGCTACGCAATCGCAGTTGCAAAGGCTGCTATCAACAACGGATATGATATGGATATCAAGAACGCTGTTGAGATGGAAGCAAACCTCTTTGGTGTTGTAAATGATACAAACGACAAGAAAGAGGGAATGGGAGCATTCCTTGAGAAGAGAGCTGCAAACCTCACAGATTTCTAATTGTGATTTGAATTATATATTGTAATATGAGGAACAAAACAGCCGGTGCGTTATGCACCGGCTGTTTTAATAAACTAAATTATCACTCTTACAATAAACAGTGTATCGGTCACACTGTACTGGCATTTGCCACCAAGTCTTTCAGAAGTCTGTCGGATGCTTCTTGTGCCAAGTCCATGCCCTCTTTCTGTTGCAACAGGCATATCGTTTATGAGCTTAGGCCTTACGGCATAAGGATTTTCAACAGAAATCAAAAGCTTGCCGCTTTTTTCTGAGATAGAGAGTCTGATAAAGCGCTTTTCGGGCTCAAGCATCATGACGGCATGCACGGCATTTTCCAGTGCATTTTGAAGTATCGCGGTCATATCTATGTCTGAGAAGGGGAGCTTTGATGGAACAGATATAGAATATCTGAAATCAATATGCTTATCCTTAAAGCTGTCGGCATGGGACATGATAATAATGTTGATTATTTCGTTTGCACAGAAGCGTTTTCTGGTGGTCTTTTCGGTTGCCTTAACGATACTGTGTATGTAATCTAAGGCCTTGTCATTTTCATTGTTTTCGATGAAGGCAGCTATATTATTCAGAAAGTGTCTCATATCGTGGCGCAGCAGAGAAACATTTTTCTCATTGCGCTGCATGCTCTCGATTTCCTTTGCAAACTGCGCCTGCTTTATCTGCATAAAATAATTCTGTGTGGCAATCTGCTGCTGGCGTTCAATCGAATGATAGTAGACCACACAGAACGTCAGAAAGCTGATGCACATGAGAAATGGCACAAACTCGACCACTATGCGGCTGCCACTGTAAAGCAGCTTCGTGTACACTGTTGTCGCATAGTCAAATATGTAGTAGAAAAACGGCATGATGCATATAGGTATAAGCTCAACATCGGGCTTTGCAAAAATATCGGACAGTGCGGGTGCGATGAACCTGTGTACGATAAAGTATGTGAGGAAAATGCCGGCAATATAGGTCAAATCAACAATCCAGGACTCGTAGCCGAGCCACTCTGTGATGATAGACATCCAGTTACATATCTGACAGCACATGTAGGCACTTGTGACAGCAAGCAGTGATTTGAGTACGCTTCGGTGAAAAACAAATATCAGTATCAGCAAAAGAGGAAGATGTGTCACGAGAGGATATGCACTTATCACACTTGCAGAGCTTTTAAAGTATATGAGCATGAGATCCAAAAGCAGATCTATGACACAGAATGCGTTTAATATCAATATATTTTTTTTATTGTTTTTGATACCTATTATAGATGTAGTGACAAATACTCCAAAGTATAGAGTGAGTATGTATCTCACAGTGTGCGTGATAAAATTAAGCATATAATTATTCCTTTTTCATGATATAAAGTCTATTCCTTAAACATATAGGAGAAATAGGCATCCTGAAAGCTCTTTGAAAGACCTCTGGAAATGGAAATCTTCGTGCCTGCTTTTGTGACAAGCTCAGTTGCTGAAAAATGCTCCACAGCCGGCATGTATACAATATAGCTCCGGTGACACTTGAAGAAGCCCTTTTCAACAGTGAGCAGCTTTTCATAATCTGAAAGTCTGCCAATGACTTCAAGTCTTTGTCCGTCATATAGTGCCAACATGACCTTCTTATTCTGCGCCTCGATAAACTCAATATGGTGCATGAGTACATTTTGATATCCAAATGTAGTATGTACTGCAATGGAGTCGGCTGGCTTTGACACAGCAGACAAACATTTGTCCAAAAGCTTATATAGCTTCTCTCTGTCAACAGGCTTTAGCAGATAACCGGAAGCATCCACGTCATAGGATTCAATGGCAAACTCAGGCGATGTGGTCAGAAAGACAATTTTAGATATCAGATTGTGCTCGCGCAGCTCTCTTGCAGCATCCATTCCATTTAAAAGCGGCATCATGATATCCAGAAGAATTACATCAGGACTGTTTTTGGTACAGTATTCAAGCAGCTTATCACCGCTTTCCATGGTCTTTACGCTGACGGGGGTGCTGATAGCAGCCTCCCAGTCGTTCACGAGCTGACAGGTCTGCTCAAGGCATGCACTGTCATCATCACAGATTACTATTTCAAACATTTCTTACCCCTTAAGTCTTTTTGCCTTTATTATATAATCTTTTTTGTAAAGCGTAAACAACAGTCTTGAAAAAAGAATGAAATGTATTTATAATTAATCAGATTATTACAGATTTACAAGAGGGAAAAATGACGTCAAGAGCAACACAGACCAAAGAACTGGATATGGTGAACGGACCACTCGCAAGGAAGATACTGATTTACTCCATACCGCTCATGTTCTCAAACCTGCTTCAGGTATTTTTCAATATGACGGATGTGGCAGTGGTGGGAAAATTTGCAGGTGCAAGAGCACTCGGCTCGGTCGGATCCACTACAATTATCATCACACTCACAACAGGCATCCTGCTTGGCATGGGAGGCGGTGTCAATGCGGTTACGGCACTACACATGGGGGCAGAGGACTATCAGAGAGTGCATAAGACAGTCCATACATCGGTCATCCTGTGCTTTATAGCGGGACTTTTACTGTTAGTGGCAGGTCTGGTTTTTTCAAAGCCACTGCTTGAAGTGATGAATACAAAGCCCGAGCTGATAGACGGTGCTACAGCATATCTGATGATATATCTGTGCGGTTCGCCGGCACTTGCGCTTTATAATTTCGGAAACGGTGTGCTGAGCGCAGTGGGAGATACAAAGAGGCCTCTCATATACCTGAGTATCTCGGGAATTATCAATATAGTGCTCAACCTGTTCTTTGTAATAGTATGCAGACTGGGAGTGATAGGAGTGGCCATCGCAAGCATCATAGCACAGTATATCTCAGCGGCTCTCATTATCAGGTTTCTCATGAAGACATACGGCAGCTACGGCCTGCGCATGAAGGATATAGCGATTGACAGGGATGCGGCAGCAGCAGTGCTTCGTATTGGAGTGCCGGCAGCGATACAGTACTCGCTCTTTGCCATAGCCAATATATGTATCCAGACATCCATCAACTCCTTCAGCCATGTGGTCGTGGAGGGCAATTCAGCCGCCACCAATGCGGATTCGCTCATCTATGACATGATGGCGGCATTTTACACCGCATGCACCAGCTTCATAGCGCAGAATCTGGGGGCGAGGAAAAAGGAAAGGGTGCTTAGGACATTTTTCATCACACTGGCATACTCATTTCTGATGGGACTGGTGCTTGGAGTGGCGCTGTTTATATTCCAAAGACCGTTTCTTTTGCTCTTTACGAGCGATGATGCCGTGATACACTATGGACAGATCAGAATAGGTGTGATGGCATTCGTCTACTGTGTGTCAGCCTTTATGGACAATGCCACAGCCGCCGCCAGGGGCATCGGAAAAAGCGTCATGCCAACCATCATAGTGGTCATGGGCTCTGTCGTATTCAGGATTATATGGCTACTCACAGTGTTTGCATACTTTAAGACACTGCAGTCCCTATACCTCATATACGTCATTTCGTGGACGCTCACCGCAATTGCCGGCAATATATACTTTGCGTATCACTATAGGAGAATTTAGCGGATAGCTACAATAAAACTGAATAGTAAGTGATAAAGAACAGCCAGACATATTTGAGAAATGTGTCCGGCTGTCTCTCTTTTATAATAGGATAATAGGAATTTGCCTGATATTTTTATTGCCCTTTTGCGGTTTTAATGCTACAATCAAGCCAAAGCATTATATTTCTGTTGAGCGACACCACAGTACACATTTTCATCGGTGCGTATCACTTTGAAGAGGGCAGAACCACTTAATATTTTTCGACAAAGACATGGAAATTTTCAATGCTTTAAGTTACCTATCAATAGCAGGGAAAATAGATATGTCGGTTGAGAAACGTTATGTGAATGAAGCGGACTGGGGTTGCGGATGCTTTATATTGACAAGAGATTTCGTATCATGCGATATTATATTCTCCCTGCTTACACAACTGAACAGGAGGAGAATAATGTCGGGAGAGACAAAAGAAGTTTTGGACAGTAATTATGGACAAAACGATGTAATCATCAACAGATTGATTGACAAAATGACACTGTTTGATGACAATCTGATGAGTCTTGTATTCGGGCAGAATATCGAGACAACGGAGCTGCTGCTTCGCGTAATAATGGAGCGTGATATTAAGGTTATAGACGTCAGGGGGCAGGATGAATTAAAAAATCCAGTGATTGGCGGTCGATGTATTACCTTGGATGTGCATGCAATAGATGTCGATGGCAGGCATATTGATATCGAGGTGCAGATTAATGCGGAGGGCTCGCATGTCAGAAGAGCCAGATATCACAGCAGTATGATGGATGCGAGGATGCTGAAGGAAGGACAGGAGTTTAAGGAGATTAAGGATTCATACGTGATTTTTATTTATGATCACGATAAATTTAGAAAGGGACTGCCATTTTATCACATTCAAAGACGTGTTGATGAAACAGGCGAAGTCTTTGGAGACGGTTCACATATCATCTATGTAAATGGAAGGTATGAAGGTAATGATGATATAGGTCGGATGATGAGAGATTTTCACCAGTGCAGGCCGGAGCAGATAGAAAGTGAGACATTGTCAAAAGCAGTGGCTTATTACAAAGAAAAGGAAGGACGTGGTGCTATGAGTGAAGCTGTAAGAAAGTACGCAATGGAATATGCAAAAGAATATGCAAAAGAGTATGCAAAAGAGTATGGTGAGGAACAAAGAAGAGAAGGTATGAAGGCTGGAATTAAGACTGGCATTGAGACTGGAATTGAGACTGGCATTCAGACCGGACGTCGTACAGAAATATTCTTATCGGTTCAGGATGGGGACTATTCGGTGAACAGGGGAGCTGAGAAGCTTGGAATGTCAGTGGATGAGTTTGAGAAATCAATGAGTGAGGCTGGCTACAGAGTGCCGGAGTTAGTGTAACATGTATATATACAATTAAAATCGAGGCGTGTTTGGATATGGAAAATTCAAATGAAAAAGAAGACATGAGAGCACTTATTATGGTATTTGTAATATGGCTTTTGTTATGGTGTGTTGATAATAGACAGTATTTTTTTGTGTATCTGCCGCATCACTCAGATTATGAGATAGTGGCAGCATATAAAGCTTTTAATGGTGATTTACATCATGATATAATCAGGGTATATGTACCGGATAGGGATAATGCTATCGGATATATAAAGGCAGACTACACAGACAAAGAAGAAAAGCCTATATATGTAGGATACAGTAAGGAAAGGTCACCGCACGTTGTACGTAAAACACCGGCGCTTTCAAAAGGAATGATTTTATTGGGAGGAATCATTCCGGCAGCAATAGTCCAATATTTTTTTAGAAAAAAGCATAAATAGTGTCCTTAGACACGCAGGAAATTTAGAGACCCTTCAGGATTGTCAGTGCCCTTCTCAAGCAGTGAGATGAGCTCAGAGATAGTCTGTTCGGTCTCTTCTTTTGTGGACGGAATCAGTGTATTGTCTAGCTTTACGACGAGCACAAGAAGCACAATCTCTGCAAGCGCATCAGGCTGTTGGCACACGATAAGTCCCTCAGCTGCTCCCTGCCTTATGATTTCACCGGTCACCGGCTTTAGCTCGGTAATCAGGTAATTGATGTATTTGTTGTGCAAAAAAGCATTCTCCTGCACACCGTTTCCGGCATCGGACTGGATTTTTAAAAAGGCGGCAGAGGAGTTGCGGCACGCCTGAAATATCATCGCCATGCGCACAAACGGAGAGATATCGGTGCGCTTTGCAAGTTCCTTTGCGGTGGCAAGCGGCTCTTCGTAGCTTTTTGCCATAAGTGCATCAAAGATAGCTTCCTTTGATGAAAAATAATAATATATGCTACCCTTGCCTATCCCGGCTGTCTGGGCGATTTCGCTGACAGATATCTGGGATATTTTTTTTGTTTCTAAAAGGGTTCTTAGCGCTTCAAGTATCTTCTCGTATTTTTCCGAATTTGGTCTTGTGGAATGTGGCATAGTGGCTCCTCTTTTATCTGTAACGTACATTTGTAACTATTCAGTACAGAAATATGCGGTACCGCATATTTCGTAAGAAAACGTATATTATGTAGGAGCAAGCGCCCATCAGCACAGCTGATTCTAATGCGCTTGCGGCTCGCAACTGTGAAGGTACTGAACAGTTACGAGCATTTTAATATATATTATCACAATCCATGTGATTCTTCCATGAGATTTTACCGGGGGAATAGGTTTTGGTGATAATGATATGATACGTTTGGATAGTTTATGAAAAAATAACAGAATAGTTTGAAAATGAAAATATTTATATTGACCGTCAGTCGAAAAAGTGATACTGTAATGAAGTAACGAGTTGACCGGTGGTCGAAAAAGGAGAATTGATATGACTTATGCAGATATGTTTTCAAAGGTAAAGGGACTGTTTATGGATTCTGATGTGAGCGATATAAGCGAGCATCTTGCTTTTCAGTTCAATATAACAGGAGAGGCAGAGGGAATTTTCTATGCTGAGGTAAAGGACGGAGTGCTGGCAGTGGAGCCGTATGAGTATTTTGACAGGGATGCGATTTTTATATGCAGCGCAGAGACTCTTTTCAAGCTGGCGGAAGGAAAGCTGGATCCGATTCTTGCATTTACAACAGGTAAGCTCAAGGTGGAGGGAAATATTGATAAGGCGCTTCGCCTGAAGCAGATTATAGACAGTAAGAAGGCGTAGGTGATGAGGATGAAGTGGGGAATAATTACAGGTGTTTTAGGCGGTATTGCTGCAGCAGAGGCAGGCGGCAGTGCTTATTTCTACAGGAGAACCATGATGCGCTACAATGCTAAGAAGGAGCGCACGATGAAGATGTCCGGGGTTGACTGGGAGAGCTATTACAGCTTTATGAAGCCGCGCGGAGAGTGGATGAGAGCACAGACGCATGAGGATGTGTGGATTAAGTCCGATGATGGATTAAGACTGCATGCCACATATTTTCCGGGGATAGATGGAGGTAATCCGGATAAAGCCGTCATATGCTTCCACGGCTACACAAGTGAAGCTATGTCTGATTACAGCAGCATATCCAATTACTATTTAAAGAAGGGCTATAGCATGCTGCTTGTAGACGCGAGGGCACATGGACAAAGCGAGGGTAAATTCATAGGCTTCGGCTGCAAGGACCGCTATGATGCGCTTAAGTGGATTGACTGGATGATTAAGAAGGCAGGCAATGACATTAGAATAGTGCTGATGGGAAATTCCATGGGAGGTGCCACTGTGCTTATGGCAAGTGGACTTAATCTGCCAGAGCAGGTGAAGGGAATTGTGTCAGACTGTGCATTTACTTCGCCTAAGGCGGTATTTACACATGTGCTTCACAGCATGTACCATCTGCCGGCTTTTCCGATGATTCAGATTGCAGATTTTGTGAACAGAAAAATGGCAGGGTATGGGCTTGATGAATGCAATGCTGCAAAAGAGGTGCAAAAGGCGAAGAAGCCTATTTTGTTTATCCATGGTGATAAGGATACATTTGTGCCATGCAGCATGTGTGATGAGCTTTATGCAAGCTGCGCGTCACAAAAGACAAAGCTGATAGTAAAGGGGGCAGGACACTGCGAGAGCTATTACAAGAATACGAAAGCTTTCGAGGACGCACTTGATAAATTTTTGGAAGGAGTTATGAGATGATGAAGACGAGAAAGGGACACAATGTATATCCGATTACGGTTGCACAAAAATTTCATTTGTACTATGCAAAGTACTGTCCGAATATGGCTGTGCTCAATATAGGTACAAGCCTGACAATCGGCACAGAGCTCGACTGGAACGTGCTAAGGGATTCAATCAACTACGCGTATGCCAGAAACGAGGCCATGCGTATCCGTTTTACAAGGGATAAGGATGGGGAGTGCTATCAGTATATTGCGGATGTGGATGAGGATTTTAAAGAGAGAACTGTCGATTTCAAGGATTTTACTGATGTAACCATGGAGGAGGCAGAGAATGAGATGCGAGGCTGGACACAGGTGCCGTTTGAGTTTGAGGACTCTCCTATGACCAAAATCGTGATGATAAAGATGCCTGATGGCTTTAATGGAGTGTACTTCCTAGGCCATCACATGGTGGTTGATGCGCAGTCACTTATTGCATTTTTAAAGGATATTATTGAGATATACTGCAATGCCATGTACGAGGGAGTTCCTTTTCCAAAGGATATGTGCTCATATATCGAGCAGATAAAGAAGGATCTGGCATATGAAGCCGGAAGTAAGGCACAGCTTAGGGACAGAGAGTTCTTTGAGAAGCTTATCGGACAGTCGGAGCCAATCTACAACGGAATCGATGGCACAGCAAAGCTTGATGCGGCAAGAAAACTGATGCATGATAACAAACTAAGGAGTGCATTCAATGCATCGGATGATGTCACCTCAGCGCTTGATATCTTTCATCTGGAGGCTGAGCCGACAAAGCGTCTTATGGATTTTTGCGAGAAATATCATGTTTCGCTTGCTTGTCTGCTTCTCATGGGAATCAGGACGTTTTTCCAAAAGGAAAACGGCTTCGATGATGTCTCCGTAAATAATGCCATCGCCAGACGTGCGACACTCAAGGAGAAGAGGTCGGGCGGCACACGTATTCATTCGTTTCCGTTTAGGACGAGCTTTTCAAAGGATGTACGCTTTATCGATGCCGTGTATACCATCAGGGATAAGCAAAACGAGCTGTTCCGCCATGCAAACTACAACCCGACAGAGTACTTTGCACTGCGCTCAAAGACGTATCCGCAGCCAAAGGCGGGGCTTACATATGAGCCGATGTCGCTTACATATCAGCCTATGACATTAAAGGAAAAGGGCTTAAACGACCTGGGAGATATAAAATACAAGACTAAGTGGTACCCGAACGGCATGACTACACAGGCTATGTATCTAACGGTAATGCACCGTCCGGAGGACAACGGACTGGATTTCAGTTTCGAGCATCAGGTCAAGGCAGTCTCAAGAAAGCAGCTTGAGTATATGTACTATTACCTGTGCAAAATCATGTTCAAGGGTGCAGAAAACCCTGAGCTTACAATAGGCGAAATCATTAAATTAGTGTAGTGGATTAGGAAACGTATTAGGTAAAAGGAGATTATTATGTTTGATGAATTAGTGGAAATTATCTGTAATTATGTTGATGTTCAGCCGGCAGATGTGCACGAAGAGTCACGTTTTATGGAGGATCTGGGCTTCACGTCATTTGATTTCATGAGCATGCTCGGGGAGATAGAGGATACCTTTGATGTGGAGATTGAGCAGACAAAGGCTGCAGAAATCCGCACAGTACAGGAAGCTATCGATTATCTTGAGACATTAAAAGACGCATAATGGGCGCAGATAGGAGAAAATATGTTATTTCACACAATTCCGGATATTCTTTCATATGCAAATGAAGCTTACGGCGCGGATGACGCGATAAGATGGAAGAAATCCAAAAATGAGATAGAGTCAAGAACCTACAGTGAGCTTAAGAATGACACAGACAGCTTTGCCAATGCCATCGAAAAGCTTGGCAAAAAAGGGCAGCATATCGCTGTAATAGGCCCTTCATCATATGAGTGGATAGTATCCTATCTGGCAATCACAGAAAGCGGAAGTGTTGCGGTTCCAATCGATGCATCGATTCCGGCAGCGGATATATGTGAGCTTTTGGACAGAGCCGGTGTGAGGATGCTTATATTTGATGAGGCACGTTCGGATGTGGCTGAGGCCGCAGCTAAAAGTTGTCATGGTATAAATGTGTATGTGTCTATGAACAGTACAGAGCATTGTCCACAGGTGCTTTCGTTTAAAGGGCTTATAGATGACAATAGGGGAAGCTACGAGTCTGCCGTGGCAGAGGATGCGCTTTGCACTATCATGTTTACGTCCGGAACAACCGGAAAGAGCAAGGGAGTCATGCTGACGCAGAACAACCTGGCTGAAAATGCCACATGCCTTGACATGAAAATTGGACCTCACACGGTAATTTTGTCTGTGCTTCCGATACACCATGCATACTGTCTGAGCATGGATATTCTGAAAGGAATTTCACTGGGTTCGGTAATATGCATCAATGATTCCATCATGCGCATGGCAAAAAATATACAGCTGTTTACTCCCGACATGATTCTTATGGTGCCTCTTATGATTGAGACATTTGCCAGAAAGCTTGAGGAGGTAAGGGCAGCAGGACTTCCTGCAGAGCCGGTCCGTAAGAAAATATTTGGAGAGAGGCTTAATACAATCTGCAGTGGCGGTGCGTACCTAAATCCTGATTATGTTGATTTATTTGCAGAGTTTGGTATCACCATATTGCAGGGCTATGGCATGACCGAGTGTTCTCCGGTCATAAGCACCAATCTAAGCTGGGATATCCGCAAAAACTCTGTAGGCAAGCTGATGCCAAACTGTGAGGCAAAAACAGTTGACGGTGAGCTTTTAGTCCGCGGTACAAGTGTGATGCAGGGCTATTATAAGATGCCAAAGGAGACAGAGGAGACACTGTCGGACGGCTGGCTTCACACGGGTGACTTAGGCTATGTGGACGAGGATGGATATATTTATCTGACCGGCAGAAGAAAGAATCTGATTATCACCAAAAACGGTGAGAATGTGTCACCGGAGGAGCTTGAAAACGCTCTGAGCGTAAATCATCTCATAAAGGAAATCATAGTGCGTGAGTCTGAAGGAGTGATAGAAGCTGAGATTTTCCCGGACAGCGAGTATGCTCAAAATGCAGGTATCGCCGATATAAGGGCAGCACTGCAGGTGCTTATCGATGAGTACAATGTGAATGCACCTGCGTACAAGCGTATCTATAGCCTTAAAGTGAGGGAGAGTGAGTTTGAAAAGACGGCTTCACGTAAGATAAAGAGAAGCTGATAGAAATAATCACATAGTTACTATAATACTAAAAAGAGGAAGCCGATGCATGTGGCTTGCATCGGCTATATATGAAAAAGATTAGTATGAGTATTGCGTAATTAATATGTTTTGTTGCTTTTGTTATGTATCTTTCGTTTATGATATCAGTATACAAATTAATTGTGAAAACCGTGTGTTTTGAATTTCACTTTTCTGTAAACAAAATATGAACAAACTGTGTAGTCCTAAGGTACCATAAAAAATCCTTAGACAATATCATGATTTTGTGTATAATTATAGTATCGGTATTTGTTATTGCATATAGGATAAAATTTTATGCATAATCAAACAGCGATATTATTTTTTTACAAGGGGAAAAAGATGAAATTATTAAGTTTTGCAATCCCATGTTACAATTCAAAGGATTACATGGAGCATTGTATAGAGTCTATCCTGCCGGGTGGAGATGATGTGGAGATAATTATTGTTGATGACGGTTCAAAGGATGAGACAGCAGCGATAGCTGACAGATATGCAGCCGAATATCCTGACATAGTAAAGGCTGTACATCAGGAGAACGGTGGACATGGAGAGGCTGTAAACACAGGTCTCAAAAATGCCACAGGCAAATATTTCAAGGTCGTTGACAGCGATGACTGGGTGGATCTCGATTCATATAAGAAGATACTGGACAAGCTAAGGGAGTTTGAGCAGGAGAATACACAGATTGATATGCTTCTTGCCAACTATGTCTACGAGAAAGAGGGAGCAAAGCGTAAAAAGGTCATGCGTCAGACCGGCTTTCCAAGGAATGAGATATTTACCTGGAGTGATATAAGGCATATTCACAAGGGGCATTACATATTGATGCATTCGGTAATATACAGGACAGAGCTTTTGAGAAGCTGTGGACTTGAGCTGCCAAAGCATACATTTTATGTGGATAATATCTATGTATATAAGCCGCTTCCGTATGTGCGCACGATGTACTATCTGGATGTGGACTTCTACAGATATTTTATCGGTCGCGATGACCAGTCGGTCAATGAGCAGGTGATGATACGCCGTATTGACCAGCAGATTCGTGTAAATAAGATTATGTTTGACGATGTCAAATTGCATGAGATAACAAATGAGATGTGCAGGAAGTATATGTACAGCTATCTGGAGATTATTACGACTATTTCTACTATTCTGGCAATTATCTCAGGCACCGATGAGAACATGGCTAAGAAGGATGAGCTGTGGGCATACATGAAGGAGCACGATGAAGAAACCTACAAGAAGCTGCGCCATGGTGTCATGGGACAGATAATGAATCTGCCGGGCAAGGGAGGCAGAAAGGTAGCTATCGGTGCGTATAAGCTGTCACAGAAGGTTGTCGGATTCAATTAGACGGATGTGAAATAAGGAGTATTATATGGATGAAGTATATAAGCAAATTGTTAATATAGCAAAAAAATATAATACAAAAAAAGTAGTGCTGTTTGGTTCACGCGCCAGAGGCACGAATCATCCTAAAAGTGATATTGATCTGGCTATTTATGGATGTGAGGATTTTGGTGATTTATCGGATTGTCTTAATGAGGAGTTGTGGTCTTTACTAAAGCTGGACATAATAAATATGGATGATAAGCATATTTCACCGGTACTGGTGACAGAAATAGAAAGGGATGGGAGGGTATTGTATGAAAAAGTTTGACCAGTATGTCAGCCACTTGAGGATATTGTCAAGGGCATTTGATGAAGACTTGACAAATGATTTTATTGTGAGCGGTATAATTGATAAATATTATATACAATTTGAGCTGGGCTGGAAGGTCTTAAAGGAACTGTTGCGATATGAGGGCGCTAATCAGGCTGCAACAGGTTCTCCAAGAGAAATTATAAAAACTGCATATGCGTATTATGATTTTATTGATGAGAGTGTCTGGCTTGGAATGTTAAGAGACAGGAATGATACAACTCATATATACAATGAGGAAGCTGCACGTCAGCTTGTGAGTAAGGTGCTTGACAGTTATATTCATGAATTTCAGGTGCTGGAAATGAAAATTAAAGAAAGATATTCAGATGATGTATTATCATCAATTAATTAAAAAAGACCACAGGGCATCAAAACAGATGAACTGTGGTCTTTTACTATTGTAATTAATTACTCTCCAAGTGTAAGCATGGTATCTATGCAGGCCTTGGCCTTTGTTCTTATATCGTCAGGCAGTATGATTTCTTCTCCGCCTGCTCCCTTAACACAATTGTATACATCCATCAGGGTAGTGAGCTTCATATTGTGGCATACGCAGTCCTTTGAGAGCGGATAGAAGCTCTTTTCAGGGCACTCATACTGTAAGTGCTGCAGTATGCTGTTTTCAGTTCCGATGATAAATTCCCTGTCTGTGCTGTTTTTAGCATAGTCAATGATGCCGGTGGTGCTACCGATATAGTCTGCCGCCTTTGAAACCTCAGCAAGGCACTCCGGATGTACGAGAAGCTTTGCAGCAGGATGAGCCGCTTTTGCTCTCTCAACATCTGCTATTGACATGCGCAGGTGAGTAGGACAGCCACCATGTACAAATTTGAAGGTCTTTTCCGGAACCTGTTCCTCAACCCATGCGCCAAGATTGCAGTCAGGGATGAAAAGAATCTTGTTATTGTCAATATTTTTAACAATTTTTACAGCGGATGAAGATGTGACGCACACATCGCATATGGTTTTAAGCTCTGATGTGGTGTTTATGTAGGCAACCACTGTATAGTCAGGGTTCTTATCCTTTAACGATTGTAAGAGCTCTACATCGAGCTGCTCCGCCATAGGACAGCCTGCTGCGCTGTTTGACAAAAATACATGCTTGTCAGGAGATAAAATCTTGCAGGTCTCTGCCATGAAGCGGACACCGCACATGAGCACATTCTTCTGTGGTGCTGTGGCAGCCTGCTTGCTGAGTCCATATGAGTCACCTGTGAAGTCGGCAACCTCAAGTATCTCGTGACTCTGATAAGCGTGAGCTAATATACAGATATCATTTTCCTTCTTTAATCGGATAATCTCATCCTGTAATTCTCTTGTTGTCATCATAATATGATATACCTCTTGAAATTCCTAGTGTGATTGAAGCACAGTTATATCAATGTAAGCCCCTTTTGGATTTTACATAAAAAACCGGCCAAAATAAATAAGTTACTTGTCATTATACTTAGCTGTAAACCAGCTGTCAACACAAAAGTTTTACAGGTGTCTTGTCAGCTGTAAATTTTAGTGTTATAATACGCCCATTACAGTAAATCGCATCCTGGAGGATGTTGCTAAAGAAGCGGCTACATCGGTGGATGCAGGCAAATAAAAGAGGTAACATATTATGAATACAGATGTACTTATTGTGGGAAGCGGCTGCTCAGGTCTTTATTGTGCGCTTAAGCTTCCAAGAGACATAAGAATTACACTGATAACAAAGTCAGATCTGGAGAGCAACGATTCATTTCTGGCGCAGGGCGGCATGTGCATGCTTAAAGAGCAGTCTGATTTCGACAGCTTTTTTGAGGATACCTTAAAGGCCGGCCACTACGAGAATGACAAGGAGTCGGTTGAGATAATGATAAACTCATCACCTGAGGTGGTGAAGGATCTTGTTTCATACGGAGCAGATTTTGCGAGAAATGATGACGGCTCACTTGCCTATACGAGAGAGGGAGCTCATTCACACAACAGAATTATTTTCCATGAAGATGTGACCGGAAAAGAGATAACAAGCACATTGCTTGCACAGGTTAAGAAGCTTTCAAATGTGACACTCATGGAGTATACAACGATGGTTGATATAATCGAAAGGGATAACAAATGCTACGGCGCCATCATCAGAAAACAGAATGGCACGCTGGAAAAGGTGACAGCGGCATACACTGTCATGGCTTGTGGCGGAGTTGGAGGACTGTACAGATTTTCAACGAATTTCAGACATCTGACAGGTGACTCGCTTGCCATTGCAAAAAAGCATGGCATAGAGCTTAAAAATCCAGACTATGTGCAGATTCACCCGACGACCTTTTATACGAAAAAGCATGAGGACAGAAGCTTTCTCATTTCAGAGTCCGTAAGAGGTGAGGGTGCTAAGCTTTTGGACAAGAATATGAACAGGTTTGTCAATGAGCTCTTACCAAGAGACGTGCTGACCGGCAAAATCCGTGAGCAGATGATAAAGGACGGCACAGATTTTGTCTGGGAGGATTTGCGTACCATTCCAAGGGATGAGCTTGTATCACATTTTCCAAATATCATTGAACATTGCAAGGAGATGGGATATGATGTCTTCAAGGAGCCTATTCCTGTTGTTCCGGCACAGCACTATTTCATGGGCGGCGTCAAGGTGAATCACCACAGCCGCACATCCATGGAAAGTCTCTATGCAGTTGGAGAGACCGCTTGTAACGGAGTGCACGGAAGAAACCGTCTTGCAAGCAATTCACTGCTTGAGAGCCTGGTATTCGCAAAGCGTGCAGCAGGACAGATGGCTGAGCTTGGCTTTGTAAATGATGAGATAGCAGCCAAAAAGGCCGCAGATAGCATCGACCTCGCAGACTACAGCGATGAAAAAGCTGTAGAGAGAGAATACAGGAAGCTAGCCATGGAGGCTATAGAGGGACGCACCAGCGTAGAAAACGAATCTGGTGTCACCTACATTCAGGCATAGAATCTGTGTTCCAGCCTAGATGCGAGTGGACAGCCAAAGGCTGGCCATACGAGCGTCATCAAAAATATTGGTAGAATACAGTCCATGCCTAGTAGAGGCAATTTTAAGTGCAGTAATAGCTGTAGTAACCAGGTTTCGCACTCGTAAATCTGTGAAGCCGGAGAGTACACAGTGTGTTCCGAAGAAAAATATGAACTGCCACGGGGTTCCATTAACGCAGTTAATGAGAACAAGTGGCAAATTACAAAGCACTATCCAAAAAAAATCCCGTGGCTGATTTCATATTTTTCTGAGGAATATACTGCGTACTACCCCGGCACCACACAGCATAAAAAGTGCGAAACCGTAATAAATAAGAATAATTTGAACGAAAGGAATCTAAATATATGTACGATCAGGTAACACTGGGCCTCAACGTAGACCCATTCATATTAAGCGCATTAAAGGAGGACATCACAAGCGAGGACGTATCCACAAACAGCGTGATGCCACATCCACAGGCAGGAGAGGTGGATTTAATCTGCAAACAGGACGGAATCATCTGTGGACTGCAGGTTTTTGAGAGAGTTTTCACACTGCTTGATGCAGATACAAAGGTGGAGTTTTACGTAAAGGATGGCGATAGGGTAGAAAATAAGCAGCTTATCGGCAAGGTTTACGGAGATATCAGAGTACTCTTGTGCGGTGAGAGAACTGCGCTAAATTATTTACAGCGTATGAGTGGAATTGCCACTTATACCAGTCAGGTTGCAGCGCTCTTAGAGGGCACAGGTATCAGGCTTTTGGATACCAGAAAGACAACTCCAAACAATAGAATTTTTGAAAAATATTCGGTCAGAGTCGGTGGTGGAAACAACCACAGATACAATCTCTCGGATGGAGTGCTTCTTAAGGATAACCACATCGGAGCAGCTGGCGGCGTAAAAGAGGCAATCGCCATGGCAAAGGCCTATGCTCCGTTTGTCAGAAAGATTGAGGTTGAGGTAGAGAGCTTTGATATGGTGAAGGATGCGGTTGAAGCCGGTGCCGATATTATCATGCTCGACAACATGTCAACAGAGCTTTTAAAGCAGTGCATTGACTACATTGACGGCAGAGCCGAGATCGAGGTTTCGGGAAATGTTACCAAAGAAAATATTGCAAGAATAAAGGGTCTTGGTGTAGACTATGTATCAAGTGGTGCGCTCACACATTCAGCGCCTATTATGGATCTATCACTTAAAAATCTACATGCAGTATAGCTTTTAGATTGCCGGTCGCACTATGCTGTGACAGTAATGTTTTACAGAAAGGAACGAAAATGAACGGTGATGAGAGAAGAAAAAAAATAATAAATATTCTATCCTCGTCAAAGTCGCCTGTGGCGGGAGTTGCGCTTGCAAAGGAGCTTGATGTGAGTCGTCAGGTGATTGTGCAGGACATAGCACTGCTTCGAGCAAACGGAGCCGCGATTTTTTCGACAAACAGAGGATATCTGATACAGGCGGATAAGCAGTATTCGAGAGTATTAAAGGTGGTTCACGAGGATGATGAAGTAGAGGAGGAGCTTTCAACAATAGTTGATGCCGGAGGCCATGTGAAGGACGTATTTGTATACCACAAGGTCTACGGAGTGATCCGCGCCAATATGGACATCAAGTCCAGACGGGATGTCAGAAATTACCTAGAGGAAATTCGTACAGGAAAGTCCAGCCTTCTTAAAAATGTAACCTCCGGTTATCACTATCACACAATATGTGCGGAGAGTGAAGAGGTGCTTGATGCCATACAGGAGGAGCTTAAGCAGAAGGGCTTCCTTGCAAAGCTGCAGGACTATGAACCGGTGGATTTCTGGGGAGACAACGAGGACGAGGCGAAGGCTTAATTTTATCTTAAAGTTAAAGCGTAATATAATAATTGCCCGGGTGAAAGCCCGGGCTGTTTTTTGATTTTTATTTAATTTCCAGATTTTCACCTGTAAGCCCTATGTATGATCCCTCAGGAAGTCCACCTTCAGGATGTCCGATAAGCCATTTGTTTTTAGCTGCAAGAAGAGCATCTTCTCCGCCGGTGTGTGGATGTTCCAGGGCTTCATTTGTGCCTTTTGGAAGTACAACGGCTACCAGAAATCCGCCATCAGATGCATTACATGGTGCGTAGTGCAGTGTTGTGGCATAAAGCTCGACTGCTGTTCCGGAAGGAATCCTGAAAGCTTCCATCAAAGAGGTATCATATGTATTTTCCACAGAGATATCCTGCTGTCGGCCGAGTATCAGTATGGCATCAGTTGCGGCAATATTGACCTCAGAGCATCTGTGATACTCAACAGCATTGAGCTTATGATTGTTGCCTATGCACCAGCCTATCTGTATAGGAAGCTCCCCGTAGGTTTTCTGTTGTAATTCTGTAGCGCATTTTAGCTTTTCAAGTGCAGAAATGGATGGCTCATAAACCACATCAGCAGGAATTTCTACTGTCTGCATTGTGCTGACCAGCTCTGTAAGATCTATAGAGTCGATCACCTTTCCATATTTTTTAAAACATTCTTCTGTTATTTCATGTATGATCATTATATGGTCCTCCTGATTTTTAAAATTGTAAAAATTATAATGTATGACAGAGAAAATGTCAGCAGGATAAATTATTGTTTTATACCCTAGTTATTAGATATATTTATTTTAGGATTTGTAAAAATATTTTTTATGGAATATAATGACTATTATGCAATTTTATAGCAGAGACTGAACAAAAGAAAATAGGGAGAAAACATGGTATGAAAAAAAGATTGGTTTCCGCAGCGGTTACAGTGGCATTGTTTATCGGACTTATAGCCGGTGTTACTTTTAAATCGTCAGATAAAAAAGAAATAAAGCATTTTACGGCTTTTTTTTCTGTAGAAGGAGATAATATAGATCCGGATAATGATATAAAGCAGCTCATAGCAGAGCAGATCGGTGCTGAATGTGAGGAAACCTGGCTTGTTGGACAGGATAAGGATGATGCAATAAATTCTCTCATAGCAACCGGGGAATATCCGGATTTTGTATTGGGTGAGACTGCGCTGTATGAGGCAGATGCACTCATTCCAATAGATGAATACTGGGACGATTATCCGAACATAAAAGAATATCTCAGTGATGAACAATGGGAAAAGTTCAGACAGCCGGATGGACACATATATTGGATTCCACAGTTTGGAGTATCACATGGGGATGATGTGGAGATGCTGCATAATGGTGAAGCCTTCTGGATTCAGACAAGAGTATTAAAATGGGCTGGATATCCAAAGATTACAACGATAGAGCAGTACTTTGACCTGATAGAAAGCTATGTACAGGCAAATCCAACAATGCTGGATGGAACAGAAAATATACCATTTACGATGCTTTGTGATGACTGGCGGTATTTTTGCCTTGAAAATGTGCCGCAGTTTCTGGACGGATTTCCAAACGATGGAAGCTGTATGGTAGACACGGAAACCAAAAAAGTGATGGATTACAATGTGACCGACACAGCCAAAAGATATTTCGGAAAGCTTAACGAAGAGTTCCATAAAGGAATAATGGATCCCGGGGCGTTTAATGCCACCTATGATCAATATCTGGATAAGCTGTCAACAGGAGCTGTGCTTGGGATGGTCGACCAGTGGTGGCAGTTTTATTATGCAATAGATCCTGTATTCAAAAAACAGAATCTGGCACAGCTTGGGTGTGATTATGTTCCTCTTCCTGTCACGATTGATGATGGTATTCACAACAGATGGCATACAAACAGGATGGCAGAAATAGATTATTCTTCAGGAGTGTCCATTACTACCTCCTGTAAAGATATTGAAGGTGCGATGAAGTTTATCAGTGATCTTCTGGAACCTGATATCATAAGAGAAAGGTTCTGGGGAGAGGAGGGCAAGGACTATTCAGTCGATGAAAACGGTTTGTTTTACCTTACCAATGAGCAGGCAGAGAAAAAAAGTGACAGCTCATATCGGACAGCGCATATGTGTTCGTACTCATACTTTCCAAGAGTGGAGGGAATGCTTGATGATGGTATAAATGCGTTTTCAATGGAGTTTCAGCAGGACGAGTTTTTCAAAAATCAGCCTGTGGATATTCAGGAATGTTTTAAAGCCTATGGAGTGGAAAACTATGTAGATATGCTTGGAAAAAATGAGGCTCCCGGCTCGTGGTATCCGATGTACTCATATTCAGATTCGATTCCTACGACATCCGAATGTGGAAAAGTAAAAAATAATCTTGAGGCAGTTAAGAAGAGCTGGCTGCCGCAGGTTATCATGGCAGATGATTTTGATGCTGCCTGGGATCAGTATATGGAGGAGTACAATGCCTGCAATCCACAGATATATTTTGATTATTTACAGCAAAAGGTAAATGAAAATTAGCAATATTTGAATACTGTTTGGCAATTTATTAATAGAATAACAAGCCCCTGTTCGTTTACACTTGTATATATCAATAAACGAATGGGGGGATTTTATTTTGGATGATTTAAAAAATGGTGCTTTGTATATAGGCACGATACCATCATCATGGACAATCTGATAGCAGACAAAAAATGTGTGCCGATGATCATAGTTGCAAGCAGTGGCTATGCATTTAAGGATAACGAATACCCTGTATTTTTTCCGGGAGATTTTGACAGTGAGCTTGTAAATAGCATAATCCCTTATGTAGAGGAAAATTTTAAGGTCAAAAAAGGAGATAATGAATCCTGGACATCATGCAGACACAGATTTGTAAATTTAATGTGCGGGATACAGTAAAACAGCGACAAAAAGGAGAGAAAAATGGCAGGAGCATATAAGACAGGCAAATACAGAAATGTATTCAAAGAGTATGGGTATCCGGAAGAAGAAATTCAAAAAAGAGTAGAGGATACTTTTAACACGATATTCTATGGGAATGATGATGAACGTTTTTATCATGAAGCCGGTGATGATATGGGATATATGGAGGATACCGGCAATCATGATGTGAGAACCGAGGGAATGTCATATGGCATGATGGTATGTGTACAGCTGGATAAAAAAGCAGAGTTTGACAGACTGTGGAAATGGGTGCGCACATATATGTACATAGAAGATGGTCCGGCAAAAAATTATTTTGCGTGGTCATGTCAGACAAATGGAAAGCGAAATGCCGATGGACCGGCACCTGATGGTGAAGAGTATTTTGCAATGGCATTGTTTTTCGCATCTAAAAGATGGGGAGATGGCGATGGTATATTCTGTTACAGCAAAGAGGCACAAAATATCTTAAGGGAGTGTGTACACAAGGGTGAGCCGGGACACAGCGGAGAGCCAATGTGGGAGCCTTCCAACAAGCTGATAAAGTTTGTCACAAATATGGATTTCAGTGATCCTTCATACCATCTGCCGCATTTTTATGAACTTTTTGCCCAAAGGGCTTATGAGGAGGACCGGGACTTCTGGAAAGAAGCAGCAGCTGCCAGCAGAGCATATCTGCACAGTGCATGCCATGAAAAGACAGGACTTAGCGCAGAATATGCAGATTATGACGGAAAGCCTCATACGGGTCATAAGGAAATATTTGGAAGACATGACTGGTATTACAGTGATGCATACCGCACGATCGCCAATATAGCGATGGATCATCTGTGGTTTGATGCAGATCCGTGGCAGATCAAAACGGCAGAAAACCTTCAGAAGTTTTATTGTGAGGATCAGAAGGACAATTGGGATGGTGTATTTCTTATAGATGGTACACCGCTTGATGAGAAGGCACTTCATCCGGTAGCGATCATTGCTGTTAATGCAGAAGCTTCACTCGCAGCAGATGGAAAATATGCAAAGCAATGTGTTGAAAAGTTCTGGAACACTCCGCTTAGGACAGGTGACAGGAGATACTATGATAATTTCCTTTACATGTTTGCAATGTTAGCACTTTCAGGAAATTACAGGATTTATTGATTTTAATATACAAGAACCTTAAGCTGGAATGATGAAGCAGTCATAAACTATAAAAGACAGGACAAATATCTATAATTTCTCCCGGTGCAAAACACCGGGAGTTTTTGTATCATATAATCATTATAGCTGATAAAATCGACACAACAAGGAGGCAGAAAGATGGCTGGTCCAAAAGCACCAAAGGATCCGGAAAGAAATAGACCGTATTTCTACATCATGAAGGATAAGGATATATACGGCTCAGTACAGGAAGATGGAAGCATTATACATTTTATATATGAAAGCGACGGAAGACTGATAAACAGTGCACAGATAGCCGGAAATATAGAAGATAAAGAGGAACTGGGGCTGTTAGAGACAGTGGAAGGTTTTGGCAGGCTTGTACACAGCATAGGTGTATCTGTGGAAACAGATAATCAAAACGAACAGATCGAATTTGTGTTTCAGATGTACGGAAAGCAGGATCTGTACGGAGGCGGTACTAATCTTAAGGTAAAGCTGACAGGCGATGGAATGGAGAGAAAGATATACCTGTCAGATTATAAGTGGACACCGGATGATGATATACCGGGACAGATAAAGTTCATATTTAATACACCGGATATCATGGGAAAAGCGAGTGTCAGACTGTATCTGAATGACGGCTATGAGGCTCCGGCAGATATTGAGGAAACAGAGGTGGATATGAACTCTGATGAATACTGCAGGATGATAAGCCATTCGCTTATGAATATGGGAAATGCATACCGCATAAGAAAAGCCATCGAAAAGACAAGAGCCGGAAAAGAGGTAACACTTGCATACATCGGTGGATCTATCACACAGGGAGCAGGTGCGGCACCTATAAATACAGAGTGCTACGCATACAAATCCTACCAGCTTTTCCAGAGGCGTTTTTCTGCAAAGAATAATGTGAAATTCATAAAAGCCGGTGTGGGTGGCACACCATCGGAGCTGGGAATGATCAGATTTGACAGGGATGTACTAAGAGACGGACAGCAGCCTGATATAGTAGTTATTGAATTTGCTGTAAATGATGAGGGGGATGAGACAAAGGGTGACTGCTATGAAAGCCTTGTACGTAAAGTACTTAATCTGCCATGGAAACCGGCAGTCATATTGCTTTTTTCCGTATTTGCAAATGACTGGAACCTTCAAGACCGCCTAAGCCCGGTTGGAAAGCTCTATGACCTGCCTATGGTAAGCGTGCTGGATGCGGTTTCCCCTCAGTTTGCATTAAAAAATGACGAGGGAAGGGTAATAACCAAAAATCAGTTTTTCTATGATATGTTTCATCCGGGCAATGCAGGCCATTCCGTCATGGCAGACTGCATAGAGTATCTTTTGGAAAAAATAGATCAGGCAGGGCATGCAAGTTTGAATGCATTTGAACTGGGACTGACAGAGGAAAAAATATTGCAGGAAAAACTAAATCTTGCACCGGTAATAGGAAACAGCTTTGAAAATATAAGACTGCTCGACAAAAAGGATATATATGCAAAGGCATATATTGACGAGGGTGGCTTCGATTCGACAGATACACAGCTGCAAAGCGTTGAGATGGATGATCAGCTTTCGCTGACTCCGGAATTCCCATATAACTGGATGTATGATGGCACAAAAAATACATTAAACAGGGTAAAAGCGTATTTCGAGCTTGAGATTGAGTGCAGGGCACTTCTCCTTGTATTTAAGGATTCGGGAGAGGTAAACGTGGGAAAGGCGAAGGTATATGTGGACGGAGAATATCATTTTACGGCTGATCCACATATCAATAACTGGCAGCACTGCAATGCGGTAATAATATTTAACAATAAGACCAGTGAAAATCATGTTGTAAGAATTGAAATTGCAGAGGAAGACAGAGACAAGCAGTTTACGATACTGGGCTTTGGATATGTATTATAGAGAATGAGAGGTAAGAGACATGGTAACAGCAAAAAATCCAATACTTTCAGGTTTTTATCCTGATCCATCAATATGTAGAGTCGGGGAAGACTATTATCTGGTGACATCAAGCTTTGTGTATGCACCGGGTGTTCCCATATTTCATAGCCGGGATCTGGCTCATTGGGAGCAGATTGGCAATATACTTGACAGACCATCGCAGCTATGCGTGGAAAATGAAGAAATATCGAGAGGTATTTTTGCACCGACCATAAGATATCATGAAGGAACTTTTTATATGATAACGACCAATGTATCGCATGGCGGCAATTTTATAGTGACAGCGCAGGATCCGGCAGGACCGTGGTCTGATCCGTATTATTTGGGAGAAGAAGCAGTCGGAATAGACCCAAGCCTTTTCTTTGATGATGACGGCAGATGTTATTACTGTGGCACACGCCCAAACCCTGAAGGAGTACGCTACAATGGAGACTGGGAGATATGGATACAGGAGCTTGATCTTGGAACCATGAAGCTTAAGGGCAGGAGCATGGCCATATGGAAAGGTGCTGTAAAGGGATGCATATGGCCGGAAGGACCACATATCTACAAGATAAACGGATATTATTATCTGATGCATGCAGAGGGCGGCACTGGACCGGAGCACAGTATAACGATAGCAAGAAGCACGGAGCTTTTTAAATGGTTTGAAGGATGTCCGAGAAATCCGATATTTACACACAGAAATCTGGGGATGGATTATCCGGTCATCTATGCAGGACATGGTGATCTGGTGGATGATATAAACGGAAACTGGTATGTGGTCATGCTTGCGTCAAGACCATGCAAAAAGCACAGCAGCATGGGCAGGGAGACCTTTATTGCAAAAACAATATGGGAAAACGAATGGCCGGTAATAGCACCCGGAATAGGACACCTTGAGGATACGGTAGATATACCGCTTGAAGAGTGCAGATTTATAGATGAGATATCAGAAAATGATTTTATAACTTTCTGCGAAGCCAAGCCTGATAAGAGGCTGGTTGGAATAGGAAAACGCGACGAGTCTTTTTACTCCCTTAAGGAAAATCCGGGAGTACTGAGACTGTACACAAACAAAGAGCAGATCGCTGATCTTGGCACAAGCGCATTTCTTGGACTAAGACAGAAGGGCTATGAGTTTACGGTAAAGACAGCAGTGCGTTTTATCCCACAGTCGGATAATGAGACGGCAGGACTTGTACTTTTCCAGAACAATGAGAATCATCTTCGCGCTGAGATAACAATGGAAGATGGAAGGCTGGTATTTGTGGTGACTACACATATTAAGGGAACTGACAAAAAGATAGCAGTGGCAGATATTATGGAGTACAGCATTACAGAAAAAAATCAACTGTGGAATATATGTATGATCTGTAAGGAACAGGAAGCATCTATATGGATAGGTACGGCCGAAAAGAGCGTAAAAGTTGCAGAAAAAATAAGTCTGCTGCCATATACCACAGAAGAAGCAGGTGGCTTTGTGGGCTGTACGGTCGGTATGTATGCATCCTCAAATGGCAGCAATAGTGATAACTATGCAGAATTTTCATACATAATGCTCACCCGATAAACATTTTGCGGAATTCAGTCGGGGTGCATCCCTTTTCAGCTTTGAACACCCTTATGAAAGTGGATGGATTTGCAAAGCCTGACTGCATTGCAGTCTCGGTGACCGATATATTGGGATCAGCCAGAAGGGTAAGGGCAAGTTCTATTCTTTTCTGATTTAAGTATTTGTAAAAGGTATTATTGGTAAACTGCTTAAATAGCCGGGTAAAGTGATATTTACTGAATCCGGCTATTTTGGCGATTTCATCAAGTGTTATGTCCTCAGTGCAATGTGTATCGATATACTCACAGATAGACAGAAAACGCTCCAGATATTCCTGCTGCTTGTGTCTGCCGACATTAAAATTACAACTGCTGGCAGTATGATGTCTTCCAATAAGGACAAGTACTTCAAGCATTTTGGAGTAGATCACGGCTTCTGATAGAAATGAGTCGGTCTGGTATTCATCTGCTATATCAAGCAGCAGTTTACGGATATTGCTGTGGATATCACCGGAAGTTTCCGGGGTTAGCGTTATAGCAGGTGCTATAAGGGTAAGTATGGAATTAAATTCCTTTATTTTTGAGACAGCAGACCACTCAATCTGCAGGATAAGCCTTTTTCCGGTGTCAGGTGCGATAAGCCTGTGTGTTACACCGGAAGCTATAAAGATAATATCACTCTCATTAAGATGTACCAAATCATCCCCAATCTGCACTGTATAGCCGCCTTCAAGTGGCATGATAATCTCCATGGGAGTATGCCAGTGAATGGGATAATCTTCTGCTTCCGCATTTATAAAAAGCTTTACATTGCTGTTTTCTTTATATTTTACTGTCTCATGTATTCCATTCAGATTTTCGATCATATATACTTGTCTCCGTACGGCTGATATTTATGCGCATTTGCATGAATATAGTTATTATAACACAAATAGCAATTTTTGAACATTGTGGGGCAACAATTAGAAAGAAAATACTGCATGAATCTGGTAAAATCATTATATAAATTAAAGGAGAAGTCACTATGAGTAAAAAAACTATAGAATATGCAAAAAAACTAGTATCGCAGATGACAATAGATGAGAAGATAAGTCAGATGCTGTATGAGTCACCGGCTATAGAAAGACTGGGGATACCGGAATACAACTGGTGGAATGAGGCTCTTCATGGAGTAGCAAGAGCCGGTGTTGCTACAGTATTTCCTCAGGCGATAGGTCTTGCGGCAGCTTTTGATGCTGACCTGATAGAAAAGATAGGAGATGTTGTATCAACAGAGGGACGTGGAAAGTTCAATGAATTTTCAAAAAAGGGTGATCACGGAATATACAAGGGACTTACCTTCTGGGCACCTAATGTAAATATATTCAGAGATCCAAGATGGGGCAGGGGACATGAGACATACGGGGAAGATCCGTACCTGACAGGTAAGCTTGGCTGTGCATATATAAGGGGATTGCAGGGAGATGATCCGGATCACTTAAAATCGGCAGCCTGTGCAAAGCATTTTGCGGTACACAGCGGTCCGGAAGCCATAAGACATGAGTTTGATGCGAAAGCATCAAAGCATGATATGTATGATACATATTTGTATGCCTTCAAGCGATGTGTAAAGGATGCAAAGGTTGAGGCTGTCATGGGGGCTTACAACAGGGTAAATGGAGAACCTGCCTGCGGAAGCAGGACACTGCTTAAGGATATACTGCGTGACGAGTTTGGATTTGAAGGTCATGTGGTGTCAGACTGCTGGGCGATACTTGATTTCCACGAACACCATCATGTGACGGATACAGTTGAGGAATCGGCTGCTATGGCTGTAAACAACGGCTGTGACTTAAACTGTGGAAGTGCATTTTTACATCTTAAGGATGCCTATGACAGGGGACTGGTTTCAGACGAGGCAATCACGGCAGCAGTAGAAAGGCTGATGGAGGTGCGTATCCGTCTGGGCATGATGAAGGATTATCCATCGCCATATGAGGATATATCGTATGAGGTTGTAGAATGTAAGGAGCATGTGGAGCTTTCTGTGGAGGCTGCCAGAAGAAGTCTTGTACTTTTAAAGAATAAGGACAATTTCCTGCCTCTCGACAGAAAAAATGTTAAAACTATTGCGGTCATCGGACCAAATGCCAACTCCAGGGATGCACTTATAGGAAATTATTATGGTACCTCATCAAGATATATCACTCCACTTGAGGGATTGCAGCAATATCTTGGAGAGGATACAAGAGTGCTTTATGCAGAGGGCTGCCATCTGTACAAGGACAAAGTACAGGGACTTGCAGAGGAAAAGGACAGATTTAAGGAAGCCCTCATCATGGCAGAACAGTCAGATGTGGTCGTAATGTGTCTTGGACTTGATGCAACTATAGAAGGTGAAGAGGGTGATGCCGGAAATGAATATGCAAGCGGTGACAAGCTGGGGCTTATGCTTCCGGGACTTCAGGAGGAACTTTTAGAGGCTGTTGCAGCAGTAGGAAAGCCGGTAATACTTGTGCTGTCAGCAGGAAGTGCGATAGATCTTTCCTGGGCAGAAGAGCATGTGGATGCCATTATAGACAGCTGGTATCCGGGAGCCAGAGGCGGAAAGGCTGTTGCAGAAGCTATATTCGGAGAGTATAGTCCGAGTGGAAAACTGCCGGTTACATTTTATCAGGGCACCGAAAATCTCCCAGAGTTTACGGATTATTCAATGGCTCACAGGACATACCGCTATACAAATGAGAATGTGTTATATCCATTTGGATATGGACTGCATTATGGTGAGACAAACTATGATGGACTGTCAGTGGATAAAGCAGAAAGTGATGTAAAAGAACCTGTCGAGGTGTTTGTAAATGTGACAAATGACAGCAGATATACTGTAAATGAGATAGTTCAGCTCTATATCAGGCACGTTGATGCTGCAGAGTATGAGCCGGGATATCAGCTAAAGGGGATTGAGGTTGTAAAGCTTGAGCCACATGAGACTAAGAAAGTAAAGCTGACTCTTTCGCCAAGGGACTTTGCTGTGATAGAAGAGGATGGAAGCTGTGTAGCTGTGCCGGGAATTTATGAGATATCCGCAGGAGGACAGCAGCCTGATGACAGAAGCACAAAGCTCACAGGCAAGCGGACAGAGCGCATTGAAATCACAAGATGTGGAGAGAAAACAGGGGTAGATTATTAATAATAAATATGTTAATTTATAATTAATGACAAGTTAAAACAGACTTTAGGAGCGGACATATGTCGGCTCCTTTAAGTGATTTCAGAGGAACTGTTTATGAGAAGATCAATATGGAATGCCATTGAGAGAAAGCTTGATGATTATTCACTCAGAAAAAAATTCTACATATTTTATGTACTGTGTGTCATGCTGCCGCTCATAGTGACTGATGCAGTGGTGCTTTCCATCGTAAATAATGCTGAAAAAGAAAGCAGCAGACATGAAATGTCGAGCATAGCAAGTGCTGTGGGATATAATCTGAGCAGCATGGTCAATAACGCAGGAGAGGCAGCTAAGAGTATCTATACCAGCAAGCGCATAGATGATTTTATATCAAAGGAATACACAAGCTCTGCTGAGTATGTATCAGAGTATCAGAGCTTCTTTCAGGATACACTTTTTGAAAACACACTTGGAATGAGCAATATAGTATTTTTCCTGTATGCTGACAATCCTACAATAGTAAATGGCGGAAAAGTAAATGATATGTCTGCTGTAAGAAATACGGATTCTTACAGACTACTGGAGCAGAAGGGAAGCGGAGGTCTCTTTTTTGTATATGAAAAAGGCGGAGCCGGATTGTCAGATGAAAGACGTATGATTTATATGCAAAAGCTGGATTTTTACTCATCTGATATCGAAAAGGTACTCAAGGTAGAGTTTAATTATGGCAGCATGATGCGTACTCTTAAGAATATGAATTATGATAATGAAGTGCTTATCTGCCATGGAGATGACATAGTGCTGTCAAATGGGGCTTACAGTGGAGTCAACAAACCATTTAAGACATTGGAGGAGATTGGAAAAATAAGCGACTCCGTATACAGGCAGCAGATCTCTTTGTATGGCTGTGATCTTGATATATATGTGTTTAAGACACGCAGTAATATATGGAGCATGCTTATGCACAATGCACCGATCATTGTTTTTCTGATGCTTATAAATGTATTCTTTCCACTTTGTCTGGTCAGTATCTTTAACCATTCCTTTACGAGCAGGATATTACGGCTTTCAAAGGTATTTAAGTCGGTTGACAGCGAAAAGCTTGTATCTATGACTGACAGGGAGAGCAAAGATGAGATCGGCAGCATGATAAAAAATTACAACAGGATGGTAAGCCGCACAAATGAGCTGATCCAGACTGTATATAAGAATAAGCTAAAAGAGCAGGAGATACTTGTAAGTCAGAAAAATGCAGAGCTTCTTGCACTGCACAGCCAGATAAATCCGCACTTTCTGTTTAATGCGCTTGAGAGCATACGAATGCACAGCCTGCTGAAAAGGGAAAATGAGACGGCTGATATGGTTGAAAAACTCGCAATCATGCAAAGACAGTATGTGGAGTGGGGAAATGATGCTGTAACCGTTGCAAAGGAATGTGAATTTGTAAAAGCCTATCTGGCATTGCAGAAATACCGGTTTGGCGAGCGGCTGAACTATAACATAGATATAGAAGCAGACTGCATGGAATGTCAGGTGCCAAAACTTACGCTTGTAACCTTTGTTGAAAATGCCTGTGTGCATGGCATAGAAAGTAAAGCTGCTCCGGGCTGGATATTTGTGCGTATATTCAAAAAAGCCGGGTTCATGCATATAGAGGTTGAGGATACAGGCAGCGGAATTGATCCTGATGCTCTTGAAAAAATGAAAAGTAACATGGAAAATGCAGATATCGATATGTTAAAGACCGGTGGCAGAGTGGGCGTGATAAATGCCTGCCTGCGTATCAAAATGGTAACGGAATCTAAAGCAGTATTTGATGTGGACAGTGAGGAAGGCTGCGGTACGACTGTGATGATAAAAATACCGGAAACATATTTATAGGAGATTTAAAATGCTTAAAGTATTATTGGTGGATGATGAGCCTTTCATAATACAGGGGCTTAAGGTGATCATTGATTGGGAAAATGAAGGATTTGAGATAGCAGGAATGGTCTCAAATGGAAAGGAAGCCCTGCAGTTTCTTGAAAATGAGAATGTGGATCTGGTCATAGCCGATATAAGGATGCCGGAGATGACAGGACTTGAGCTGCTTGAGACTTTGAGAAAAGATAAAAAATCAGATGTGTATTTTGTGATATTAAGCGGTTATGCAGATTTTAGCTATGCGCAGCAGGCTATGCAGAATGACTGTACGGATTACATACTAAAGCCGGTGGACAAGGAGATGCTGCTTAAGGTACTAAGCAAAGTTCTTGTGCTCAAAAACGAGAAAAACAAGATCGACGAGGATAACAAAAAGATGAAACAGGCATACCTTGCAAGACACCTGATATCTCTGATACGGGGCAAATATGATGAAGTAAACCTGAACTATGTAAAAGAAAATATGAGGTGTGAGGGTGGAGCAAGGTATGTTGAGATACAGGTGGAGCAGCTTCCGGCAGGTGATGAGATACTCGATAGTGATATGAGAAGCTTACAGCGCAAGATGTACGAAAGCTGTGTTGCTTTTCTGGGGGCTGATTCGGCACATTGTGTATTTGATGTATCGGTAAATGAAAAAGTGTATGACATAGGCTTTATATTCTCAGATTATATGGCAGAGGAAGCCGCAAAAAACGAGAGAAAATATCTGGAGGATCTGAGAAGGTATATATGTGATAATACACAAAAGAATATAGTTATGCTGGTCGGAAGAAAAGTATCAGATATATCAAAGATAGCCAGATCATACGGCAATGCATGTATGCTCAGGTCGTTTCAGGGATTTCGCATAGTAAAGAGCATATATTACTATGAGGATGAAGTAAAGATATCGGCAGATGGAATAGTGCTTTGTAAAGATAGTCTGGATAAGCTGCTAAGGACAGTGGAACAGAACAACCATGTTGAGATAAGAAATGCAGTTGCCACGTTTTATGATGATATGTCCAGCATGGGTATGAATGGGGAAAGCATGAACTTAAATATTAATTATCTGTTGTTTCAGTTCATACACCTGGCAAGTGAGCAGGATGATAATGTAAATCAGCAGGAGATTTTGCGACTCATAAGTGAGAGCAGCTTTAAGACCGGTATTGAGAGGGGAAGCCGTGCACATATGACCAGATTTTGCTGTGAGTATGGTGATTATCTGTCGCAGCTTAGAAAAAATGTGTCAAGAGGTGTGATCGGCATGGTAGAAAAGGAAGTAAGAGACAATTATGCCACGAACATCACGCTTAAGAGCCTGAGTGAGAAGTATTATGTAAACAGTGCATACTTAGGGCAGCTTTTCAGAAAAAAATACGGACAGTCCTTTAAGGATTATCTGAACAATTACAGGATGGAACGGGTGGCAGAGCTTCTGCTTAGGACTGATAAGAAGATAATACAGATAGCAGAGGAAGTCGGATATCATGATATGGATTATTTTGTGAACAGGTTTATACAGGTAAAAGGCTGTACACCGGCGCGTTTCAGACGCCAGATGCAAAGTGGAGAATAATATATATTACTGCAAAACAGGGTAAATTATAGTTTTTTCGAGAAACTATAGTTTACCCTGTTTTTGACTATAGTTACTCCGATTGTTTGAAAACTTAAAAAGTATAAAATTAAGTTATCAAAAGGGAGGACATTACAATATGAGAAGAAAAAAATTTGTAAGCATGCTGCTTGTGGCTACCATGGCAGCAACATTGTTTGCCGGATGTGGTAATGATAGTGGCAAAAAAGGTAGCTCTGGAGGTGCGAAAGAGTTTGATGCATTCTTTGCTGTACCGGGATCTGAAATCAATGATGATAATGAAATCCAGAAGATCATCGAGGAAAAGACAGGTGTAAGGGTAAAGGAAACCTGGCTTACCGGACAGACAGCAGATGAGGCAGTCGGAACAATGATCGCAGGTGGCGAGTATCCTGATTTCATTGAAGGTGCAAGTGGACAGAAGCAGTTATATGAAGCAGGTGCACTTGTTCCATTGGATGACTACATCGAGAAATATCCAAACATCAAAAATCTTTTCACAGAACTTGAGTGGGAAAAACTTCGTCAGGATGACGGACATATCTACTGGATACCACAGTTTAGCTGCATAAAGGGAGACGAGAAAGTCTGCACACACAATGACGAGGCATTCTGGATCCAGGCAAGAGTACTTAAATGGGCTAACTATCCGGAGATCAAGACACTGGATCAGTATTTTGACCTCATCGAGAAATATAATGAAGCAAATCCAACAATGGCTGATGGAACAGAAAATATTCCATATACAATCCTTTGTGAGGACTGGAGATATTTCTGTCTTGAGAATGCACCACAGTTCCTTGACGGATATCCAAACGATGGATCATGTATGGTAGATCCTGATACAAAGAAAGTACTTGACTATAATACATCTGATACAGCAGTTAAATATTTCAAGAAGCTCAATGAAGAGTATCAGAAGGGAATTGTAGATCCTGAGTCATTCACACAGACATATGATGAATATATCTCTAAGCTTTCTACAGGACGTGTACTTGGAATGATTGACCAGTGGTGGGATTTTGCATACACAGCAGGTGATGCAATTAAACAGGCAGGTCTTGCTGAGCAGGGATGCGATTACATTCCGGTACCTGTAACAATCGACGGCCGTGACAATCAGTGGCACAATGCAGGCGGTGCTTTCAACGAGGCAACAGGTCTTGCTGTTACAACAGCCTGTGATGATGTAGATGCGGCCATGAAGTTTGTAAATGATCTTCTTGATCAGGATATCCACAATCTCAGATTCTGGGGTGTCAAGGGTACTGACTATGAAGTAGATGAGAATGGTGAGTTCTACAGAACAGCAGATGAGAGAAAGCAGGCTTCTGATACAGCATACAAGGCTTCTCATTTATGCTCATACTCATACTTCCCACAGTACAATGGAACAAGTGATGATGGAATCAATGCCAACAAACCTGATGGACAGGCAAGAGAGTTCTATGATGGTCTTAACAGTGATGTACAAGAAGCTTTCGATGCCTATGGTGTTAAGACATACGTTGAAATGCTTGGAACAAACGATGCACCTGGAGATTGGTATCCGATGTGGTCATACTCTAACAACTTTAACACAAGCACTCCTGGTGGAGTAGCCTGGACAAAGATTGGCGAAGTTAAGCATGAGCAGCTTCCACAGGTTGTTATGGCAAAAAACTTTGACAAAGCATGGGATACATACATGGATGCATACAATGCATGCAATCCACAGGATTTCCTGGATGAATTACAGACTGAGCTTGATAAAAGATTAGAGCAGGCTGCTAAGTTCAAATAAAGCTTAAATGAAATTTAAGGCAGGCAGATGTAATAGCGTTTTATCTGCCTGCTGCCTTTTAAGGAGTGGTGTCATGTCATTAACGAGAGAAAACAAAAAAGAAAAGGTCAGAAAACCTAGAACAAAAATTACATGGAAAGAAGTCAAACGCCAGAAAGTGCTGCTGTTCTGGGCAGCAATAATGGTGGCATATGGAGTCGTATTCTATTATCTGCCGCTCGCTGGCTGGGCAATGGCATTTCAGGATTACAAACCAAGACTTGGTATATTTCATTCTGCATTTGTTGGATTGGACAAATTCAAGATGCTGTTCTCGGATATGACATTTATCCGTGTTATAAGAAATACACTCGCAATGGGCGTTATCAATCTGGTTGTAACTTTTGTCACAGCCATAGCATTTGCAATCTTACTGAATGAGATTGCATCAAAGGGTGGAAAGAAAGTAGTACAGACTATATCATATCTTCCACATTTCCTTTCATGGATCATTGTAACAGGTATTTTACACGATATGCTTTCAGGAACAGGTATTTTAAATGAGTTCCTTGTAAATATGCATATTATAGACCAACCGATAAACTTTTTCGCACATACGGGATATTTCTGGCCGATAGTGGCATTTGCCAATGTATGGAAAGAAACAGGATGGAATGCAATCATATATCTTGCAGCCATTACATCAATAGATCCTTCACTTTACGAAGCAGCATCTATTGATGGAGCGGGACGCTGGGCAAAGATCAAGTACGTAACACTGCCGGGAATCAAACCAACTATCATAATCCTTCTTCTTATGAATGTAGGTAATGTTTTAAATGCAGGATTTGAGATACAGTATCTCTTAGGAAACGGTCTGATACAGAAAGTATCACAGACTATTGATATTTATGTACTTAAATGGGGCATAAGCCAGGGAGATTATGCAATAGGTACTGCAGCAGGTATATTCAAGAGTGTGGTAAGTATAATTCTTATATTTATTGCAAATAAAATTGCCAAACATAATGGTGAAGAGCAGTTGTTTTAAGGAGGTCTTGTACGATGGCAGATATAACAGCAGGCTCTGTAAAGAGCAAAAAGAAAAAGAAGATAAGTATATTTCCAATTGTAAATTGCATCATTATGGTACTGTTTTTGATCATAACGCTTTATCCGGTGCTTAATACACTTGCGATATCGCTTAATGATGGTACAGATGCATTAAGAGGTGGAATTTACCTCTTACCAAGAAAGTTTACCTGGAAGAATTATATAACGGTTTTACAAAAAGATAATCTTATAACAGGAGCATACATTACTGTTGCCAGAACAATAATTGGAACAGTCTTAGCACTGGTGGCAAATGCAATCCTTGCTTTTATAGTCAGCAGAAAAAGATTTTTGTTCAAAAGAGGTTTATCCCTGTTTTGGGTTATCACAATGTATGTCAATGGTGGATTAATCCCTACCTTCCTCCTGTACAAGGGACTTGGGCTTACCAATAGTTTTTGGGTTTATGTAGTCCCTGGAATGGTCAGTGCGTTTAACATGCTCGTTATCAGGACCTATATGAATGGAATTCCTGACAGCTTAGAGGAATCAGCGCAGCTTGACGGTGCAGGATATACCACCATTTTTTTGAAGATTTATTCACCTCTCTGCAAACCGGTATATGCGACAGTAGCTTTATTCGTAGCAGTAGGACAGTGGAACTCATGGTTTGATGCAATGCTTTATAACCGTATGAATACAAAGCTTACTACATTACAGTATGAGCTTATGAAGCTTCTTTCAGCTGTAACAAATCAGGGAGGATCAGCAGAAACATTGAAAAATGCTGTAGGCGCAGTTACACCTACCTCAGTTCGTGCCGCAGCAACAATTATAACAATGCTTCCGATCATATGTATTTACCCGTTTTTACAGAAATACTTTGTTACAGGACTTACACTTGGTGGAGTTAAAGAATAAATATTTTTTTACAGGATGCCCGGCAGGATAACTGCCGGGTGTTTTTGTGTAAATGTTTATTTGAAAGGAGAATTTTCTTCAAATCAGGAGCAAAATGAGAAAAATGGTACGTTGGCACTAAATAGTAGTGGATTATTATAAAAAACTGTTGTATAATAAAACTACTTTAAAAACTCAAACAAAAGAAGGGGGATTTTATGAATAGTCAACAGTATAGCAGAGCCAACAAACGTGTATTCCTGGCGGTAATCATAGTATTTGCATATATAGCATTTACGTTATTTGCAGCATTTGGGATAAAAGATGCAGATACCACAAGGATAATTATACAGCTTGTTGCGGCAATAGCAGTAATGGTAATATCTATCATTGCATTTATTACAAAAAGAGACAGCAGAACCGGTGCACTTATGATGGTAAGTGCCATGACAGCCGGATATTTTATTATCGCACTGTTCAACTTAACAATCGGTACATGGACGTATGCCATTCCGCTTGTTATTGCGGCAATGATATATCTGGATATCAAGATGATGATGGTGATGAATGCAGTAATAATCATATCCAGCGTCATCAGGCTTGTAATGCAGCTTGGAATAGGGGGTACAGCTCTTCAGAATGATGTGATAGCAGTATTTGTACTTATACTTGTGGGATATGCGTCAGATAGTATCACGATTCTTCTTACTCATTTCTTTGATGAAAATATGGATGAAATCAAAGAGTCGTCCATGGCACAGGTGGACAGCAATAAGAAGATGGTAATAGTTGCGGAGAATATTTCAAAGCACTTTGACGAGGCTATGGCCATGTTAAATGATCTCGATGAGGCGGTTGCGGTGAGCCATAGTTCAATCCAGGAGATAGCAGACAGCACAGAGAGCACCGCGGAGGCTATCCAGAAGCAGGCAGCTATGTGTGTTGATATTCAGGGAAATACAGACAATGCAGAGAGTGGAATCAAGGCTATGATAGATGCCTCACGCCAGACTGATGAGACCGTAAAGCAGGGAGCTGATGTTGTGGAAGAACTCAAGGAGCAGGCACACAACGTGGCAGAGGCAAGCAATGTTACAGTGTCAGTTATCCAGAGTCTTACAGCCAAGGTAGAGGATGTAAAGAGCTTCGTTGAGTCGATTATCAATATTTCAAACCAGACCAATTTACTTGCACTCAATGCTTCAATTGAGGCTGCCAGAGCCGGTGAGGCGGGAAAAGGCTTTGCGGTAGTTGCCGATGAAATCAGACAGCTATCAGAGCAGACAAAGGACGCATCAGCCAATATTACAGAGATTATTAACAAGCTCAATGAGGACACAAGGCGTGCCAATGAGAGCATAGAAAACTCTGTATCATCGGTTGAGAAGCAGAATGAGCTTATCGACGACACAAGAGACAAGTTTAATGCAATGGGAGAGGCCGTTGGGCTGTTGATGAAGGATATCAATGTGGCTGAGGAGAGTATCAAAAAGATTCTTGATTCAACAACAGTCATATCAGACAATATCACACACCTCTCAGCAACAGGAGAAGAGGTTGCAGCTTCTTCAACAGAGGGACTTCGCATGGCTGATACCACAGTTGAGAGTATGGCAAAGTGCAAGAAAGTGCTGGAAAATATCTACATGCTTGCAGATGACCTCAAAAACTCTGTTGAGGAGAGCGAGGAAGTACTTGGACAGAAATATGATTTCCAGGAGCAGTAAATATGATTTTCATATTCATGGCAGGAGTGCATTAGCTCCTGCCATTTTTACATATATTTTTATGATAAAAATATTTACATTATCGTAATATATGATAAAATATTTCTAACACAATAGAAACATAAACATAGGGTATATGGAGGAAGTTATGGACGATAACAATTTTATGAACAATGACAACCAGTCATCAGGCACACCGGACAATACAGGTGTATTCGGGCAGTCAGCAGGAACAGCAAATGGCTCAGACACATACAGCCAGCCGACAGACACATATGGTCAGCCGGTATCCCAGCAGGGCAGTGGCAATGCGTATGCATATGGACAGGCATCAGACCAGACAGGCAGCACAGACGGATATGTCAATAATCCGGGCAGTGCATATGGTTATGCAAATCAGGGTACATACAATCAGAATTCAAATGCCCAGGGTACATACAACCAGAATCCAAATGCCCAGGGTACATACAACCAGAACACATATGCTCAGGGCTCATTTAATCAGTCAGCTTACGGACAGACGCAGTATGGCCAGCAGCCAAACGGACAGGGTGGCTACAATCAGACCGCATACGGACAGACAGCCTACAATCAGCCACAGTATGGAGCTAATCCATACAACCAGCCGCCAAAGAACAGCAATGGCTTTGGTATAGCTTCTCTGGTACTTGGAATCGCATCTATTGTACTGTTTTGTACATGCATCAATTATGTGACAGCTCTGCTTGCTATCATTTTTGGTATTATACATATCATAAAGGGCAACAACAAGGTGTTTGGTATAGTTGGTATAGCAACAGCAGCTATCTCAGTTATAGTCAGCATCATATTCTGGGTTGTGGCAGGCTCAAATGCAAGCACAGATTTTGAAAAGGAGTTCATGAAGGGCTTTGATGAGGGCTATGAGTATTATAATGATGACGATTCCTATGAGGATTACGATTATGATTATGATTCTTTTGATTATGACGATTTTGATTATCAGAATTTTGAGTATGATGGCATTTATTAGAGTTAATTATTATCAAATTATTACAGAATCAATTACATCTTGACAACAGTGGCTTTTCAGTTATATACTTAAACACAGTTAGTAAAAGGCAGTGACGAAGACAGTAGAGATGGCAGGAAAGTCAAAGAGAGCCGGGACAGGTGAGAGCCGGTATGAGTAGAGTCGTTTTGAAAATCACTTCTGAGCCGCAGGCTAAAATCGCCATACAGCGTTGCGAGAGTAGGTTCTGACGTATTCCCTACGTTACAGGGGCGGGTATGCAAGGGTATTTCCCTTAAGTACATTGTAATAGGTGGTATAGACGTATCAGGCACGCGTTCCTAATTACAGGAATGTGTGCCTTTTTTTGTGAATATTCCATAAACCGGGATGTTTACGAACAATATAGAATAAGGAGAGATAGTCATGTACAACAAAGTTGACACCAATATGAACTTCGTTGAACGCGAGAAGAAGACAGAGCAGTTCTGGAGAGAGAACAATATCTTCAGAAAATCTATGGAAAACAGAAAAGAAGGAGAGACATACACATTCTATGATGGACCTCCTACAGCAAACGGAAAGCCTCACATCGGACATGTTGAGACACGTACCATAAAGGATATGATTCCAAGATTCCAGACCATGAAGGGCAAATATGTGCCACGTAAAGCAGGCTGGGATACACACGGACTTCCTGTTGAGATTGAGGTGGAGAAGCTTCTCGGCCTTGACGGCAAGGATCAGATTGAGAACTACGGACTTGAGCCATTCATCAAGAAGTGTAAAGAGTCTGTATGGAAATACAAGGGTATGTGGGAGGATTTCTCCAACACAGTAGGCTTCTGGGCTGATATGGATAATCCATACGTCACATACGATGATAATTTCATCGAGTCAGAGTGGTGGGCTCTCAAGGAAATCTGGAACAAGGGACTTCTTTACAAGGGCTTCAAGATTGTTCCTTACTGTCCTCGTTGTGGAACACCGCTTTCTGCACAGGAGGTGGCACAGGGCTACAAGACAGTCAAAGAAAAATCAGCAGTAGTACGTTTTAAGGTAGTAGGAGAGGATGCATATTTCCTCGCATGGACCACAACTCCATGGACACTTCCAAGCAACGTGGCACTCTGTGTGAACCCTGATGACACATATGTAAAGGTAAAGGCTGTTGATGGCTACACATATTATATGGCAGAGGCACTTGCAGACAAGGTGCTCTCGCAGCTTCTTTCAAAAGAGGACGCAGAAGCAGGCAAGAAGGCATATGAGGTGCTTGAGACATACAAAGGAAAGGATCTTGAGTACAAGGAGTATGAGCCGCTTTATGACTGCGCGAAGCAGGTTGCTGATAAGCAGGGCAAGAAGGGCTTTTTCGTGACATGTGACACATATGTTACTATGTCAGACGGTACAGGAATTGTTCATATCGCTCCTGCATTTGGTGAGGATGATGCCAATGTCGGAAGAAACTATGACCTTCCATTTGTACAGTTTGTAAATGACAAGGGAGAGCTTACAGCCGAGACTCCGTTTGCCGGTATGTGGGTAAAGGATGCAGATCCTGAGGTATTAAAGGACTTAAGCGGCAGAAAGCAGCTTTTTGATGCTCCGAAATTTGAGCATGAGTATCCACACTGCTGGAGATGTGATAAGCCTCTTATCTACTATGCAAGAGAGTCATGGTACATCAAGGAGACAGCAGTAAAGGATGATCTTATCAGAAACAACAATACAGTAAACTGGATTCCTGAGTCTATCGGTTCAGGACGTTTCGGAAACTGGCTTGAGAATATACAGGATTGGGCTATCTCACGTAACCGTTACTGGGGCACACCACTCAATATCTGGGAGTGTGAATGCGGACACAGAGAGTGTATCGGAAGCCGTGCAGAGCTCGCCGAAAAAGCAGGAGATCCAAAGGCAGCAGAGGTAGAGCTTCACAGACCATACATCGACGCTGTGACAATCAAGTGTCCTGAGTGTGGCAAGGATATGCACCGTGTACCAGAGGTACTTGACTGCTGGTTTGATTCAGGAGCCATGCCATTTGCACAGCACCACTATCCATTCGAGAACAAGGAAGTATTTGAGAAGCAGTTCCCGGCCAAGTTTATCTCAGAGGCAGTTGACCAGACACGTGGATGGTTCCATTCACTCATGGCTGAGTCTACACTCCTTTTCAATAAGGCTCCTTATGAGAATGTCATAGTGCTTGGACATGTACAGGATGAGAACGGACAGAAGATGTCCAAGTCAAAGGGCAACGCTGTAGATCCGTTTGACGCACTTGAGACATATGGTGCAGATGCTATCAGATGGTATTTCTACACAGCATCAGCTCCATGGATTCCAAAGAAGTTCTCAGGAAAGCTCGTGCTTGAAGGACAGCGTAAGTTCATGGGAACACTCTGGAACACATACGCATTCTTCGTGCTTTATGCAAATATCGACAATTTTGATGCTACAAAATACAGCCTGGAGTATGATAAGCTTGCCGTAATGGATAAGTGGATTCTTTCAAAGCTCAACTCAGCAGTGGCAGGAGTGGATGAGTGCCTGTCAAACTACAAGATTCCGGAGGCTGCAAAGTATCTTCAGGAGTTCGTAGATGATTTGAGTAACTGGTATGTACGCCGCAGCCGTGAGCGTTTCTGGGCAAAGGGAATGGAGCAGGACAAGATAAACGCATACATGACACTTTACACAGCACTTGTCACCATATCAAAGGCAGCAGCTCCTATGATTCCTTTCATGACAGAGGATATCTACAGAAATCTTGTCTGCTCTATCGACAAGAGCGCACCGGAGTCAATCCATCTGTGCGACTACCCTGTAGTTGATGAGAAGCTGATTGACAAAAAGCTCGAGGCTGATATGGACGAGGTACTTAAGGTTGTAGTACTCGGACGTGCATGCCGTAATGAGGCAAATATCAAAAACCGTCAGCCAATCGGTAAAATGTTTGTAAAGGCTCCGGAAAAGCTGGATGAATTTTATGTGGATATCATAGCAGACGAGCTCAATGTAAAAGAGGTTGAGTTCACTGATGATGTATCACACTACACCACCTACAAATTCAAGCCACAGCTTAGAACAGTGGGACCTAAGTATGGTAAATACCTTGGCCAGATTAAGTCAGTTCTGGCTGAGCTTGATGGTCATAAGGCTATGGAGGAGCTTAATAGCACCGGCTCTCTCAAGCTTGACAGTATTAGCGATGAAGTTGTATTATCTAAAGAGGATTTACTTATCGAGATGACTCAGATGGAGGGATATGTGACACAGTCTGACAACAACATCACAGTTGTTCTTGACACTAACCTCACTCCTGAGCTTATCGAGGAAGGTTTTGTAAGAGAAATCATCAGTAAGATCCAGACAATGCGTAAGGACGCAGGCTTTGAGGTCATGGATCACATCGCCGTGACATACGAGGCTGATGAGAAGCTTTCAAATGTATTTGAAAAGTTTGGTGATGAAATCAAAACCGAGGTTCTTGCCGTATCAATTAAATCAGGCGAACTTAAGGGCTATGAAAAGGATTGGAAGATTAATGGCGAGGCTGTTAAGCTTGCAGTTGAAAAACAATAATCTCTGCACTAGAGGGAGCATTAATTTGCTCCCTTTTAGTGCCATAAGGAGGAAAAAGATGAGAGATAATACGTTTAGCAAAAAGGTGTTTATTAAGACTGTATCAGACAATTTAAAAAATAAATATCGTAAGACTATAGATGATGCCACACAGCAGGAGCTTTATCAGGCTGTATCAGAGGCTGTAAAGGATGTCATCATGGATGAGTGGATTGCCACACAGAGAGTGATGGACAAGGATGATCCAAAGGTTGTTTACTATATGTCTATGGAGTTTCTGATGGGAAGAGCTCTCGGCAACAACCTTATAAACCTCTCAGCATATAAGGAGGTTAAGGAGGCTCTCGATGAAATCGGTGTGGATATCAATGCTATCGAGGATCAGGAGCCGGACCCGGCACTTGGAAACGGAGGACTTGGAAGACTGGCAGCATGCTTCATGGATTCACTTGCCACACTCGGATATCCTGCATACGGCTGTGGAATCAGATACAGATATGGTATGTTCAAGCAGCAGATTTCAGACGGCTTCCAGATAGAGGTGCCTGACAACTGGCTCAAGGACGGATATCCATTCGAGCTTCGTCGTCCTGAGTACTGCTATGAGGTCAAGTTTGGTGGATATGTGCAGGAGAGCACAGATGAAAACGGAGAGCTTCATTTTGAGCAGAAGGACTATCAGTCGGTGCTTGCAGTGCCATATGATATGCCTATAGTCGGATATGACAACAACGTGGTCAATTCACTTATGATATGGGATGCCGAGCCAAAGAACGGCTTTTCTCTCGAGTCCTTTGACCAGGGTGACTACGACAAGGCAGTGGAGCAGGAGAATCTTGCAAGAAATCTTGTTGAGGTACTCTATCCAAACGACAACCATGTAAAGGGAAAGGAGCTTCGCTTAAAGCAGCAGTATTTCTTTGTCTCAGCGAGCATCCAGCGTGCACTCGCAAGGTTTAAAAAGCATCACAGCGATTTAAAGGATCTTCCGAATAAGGTTGTTTTCCAAATGAACGATACCCACCCTACGGTTGCAGTTGCAGAGCTTATGCGAATCCTTGTGGATGAGGAGCATCTGCCATGGGATGATGCATGGGATATCACTACAAGATGTGTAGCCTACACCAACCATACAATCATGGCTGAGGCACTTGAGAAGTGGCCAATTGAGATATTCCAGAGACTGCTTCCGCGTGTATACCAGATTGTTGACGAGATAAACAGAAGATTTGTGATTCAGATTAATGAGAGATATCCGAGTAATGAGGACAAGGTAAGAAAGATGGCTATCCTCTATGACGGACAGGTCAAGATGGCAAATATGGCTATCGTTGCTGGCTATTCTGTAAACGGTGTTGCAAAGCTTCACACAGAGATACTTAAGAATCAGGAGCTTCATGATTTCTATGAGATGTTCCCTGAGAAGTTCAATAACAAGACAAACGGAATCACACAGCGTAGATTCTTAGCACATGCAAACCCGCTACTTGCTGACTGGGCGACAAAAAAGGTAGGAGCCGGCTGGATTACAGACCTTTCACTGCTTTCAAAGCTCAAGGCTTATGCGGACAGCCCTGTTGCACAGCAGGAGTTTGCTGAGATTAAGAGAGCAAACAAGGTGCGTTTAGCAAAGTATATCAAGGAGCACAATGGTATTGATGTAAATCCGGATTCTATCTTTGATGTGCAGGTTAAGAGACTTCACGAGTACAAGAGACAGCTCATGAATATCCTTCATGTGATGTATCTGTACAATAAGATTAAGGAAAATCCGTCTATGGATTTCTATCCTAGAACATTCATTTTTGGAGCAAAGGCAGCAGCTGGCTACAGAAATGCAAAGAAAACAATCAAGCTCATCAACAGTGTGGCTGATGTCATAAATAACGATGCTTCTATCGGCGGCAAGCTCAAGGTCGTATTTATTGAGGATTACAAGGTATCCAATGCCGAGATTATTTTTGCGGCAGCAGATGTCAGCGAGCAGATTTCCACAGCGAGCAAGGAGGCATCCGGAACAGGAAACATGAAGTTCATGCTCAATGGAGCGCTCACTATCGGAACTATGGATGGTGCCAATGTCGAGATGTTCGATGAGGTAGGAGCTGACAACATGTTTATCTTTGGAATGAGCTCTGATGAGGTCATCTCACATGAGAACAGACATGACTACAATCCTGTTGATGTATATAATAGCGATGCAGAGCTCAGAAAGGTAGTAAACCAGCTCGTAGACGGCACATATTCGCCAAATGACCATGAGCTTTTCAGGGAGCTTTACAACTCACTGCTCAATCCACAGCAGGGACAGGTGGCTGACCGCTACTTTATCCTCGCAGACTTCCGCTCATATGCAAATGCACAGCAGAAGATTAATGATTATTACAAGAATAAGAGCGCATGGAGAAAGAGTGCACTGCTCAATATCGCACATGTAGGAAAGTTCTCTTCAGACAGAACAATCCAGGAATATGTGGACGATATCTGGCATCTTGACAGGATTACCGTAAATATGGCAGGAGTATAGGATTTTGGAAAAAGTTATCGCAAAGTCTGGTATCAGTGGAAGCACGCTTAAGCTTATAGCCATTTTTACCATGCTCATAGACCATACTGCGGCAACGGTTATTCTTCAGATGATAAATAATGGGATAGGTGGACAAACGCTTATTGATATCTACTGGGTCATGCGTTCTATAGGGCGCATGGCCTTTCCTGTTTTCTGCTTCCTGCTTGTGGAGGGCTTCAAATATACACACAGCAGGGAAAAATATGCTGCTAGGCTGTTTATATTTGCACTTATCTCTGAGATACCGTTTGATCTTGCAATAAACAATACAGTGCTTGAATTTAAGAGCAACAATGTGTTTTTTACACTGCTTTTAGGCTTGCTTGCAATCACAGTGCTTGACTGGCTTAAGTCGGTCGATAAAATAGAAAAGTCATCCTCTGCAGTTAAGTGGTTTTTTATAACACTGATCAGGTGTATAGTAATGGTATCAGTGGTACTTGTTATTATGATTATTGCAGAGTTTGTGTTTTGCTGCGATTATGGAGCAGCGGGGGTGGGCTGTATTGTCATGATGTACCTGCTTTCTTTAAACCGTGAGATTGCATTTGCGGTGGCAGTCATACTGCTTGGACTTTTCTCAGGTACCATAGAGTTTTTTGCACTGTTTATGCTTATACCTCTTCGCTATTACAATGGAAAAAGAGGTATTTCTCTTAAATATGTGTTTTACGCCTTTTATCCGGTGCATCTTTTTGTACTGTACCTGATATGCAGGCTTACTATGGCTGTTACCGGTAACACCTAACAGTGTGACCGGCAACGATTACAGTTCATTTAAATGGGGGAATAGATGAAAAAGCTTTTAAAAACAATACTGGCACTTGTGTTTGCCGCCTGTTGCTTTATGTTCGCTGCAAAATGCTTAAAGGCAGGAGGGTTTACAGGTGCTATAGCTGATTTTCCTACAGCTATACACAGGGCAGTAAAGGGGCAGATGCAGACCACAACAGACTATTTAAACGGCGAACAGACAGAGTACGATGAGTCAGTATTTACAGGGGAATATCACTACTACTACGAGAAGCTGTCAGATGATGACAAGCTTATTTACAGGCAGATTTATGCGATGATGCAAAAGCGCATGGATGGAATTTCGTTAAATACTACAGACACTGACAACGTTAGCCGTATACAGCAGTTTGTGCTGCTGGACAATCCACAGTTTTTCTACATAGAAAAGAGTCAGTATATTGTGAGAAACAGCATCATTTTTTCACCTGTATACAATATGTCTGAGTCTGATATCGACAACGCAATAAGTACGATTTCAGGCTATGTGTCAGCCTGTATGGCAGGTATCGATGAAGGTGCATCGGATTATGACAAGGCAGTGCATTTCTATGAATATGTGATAGAGCATGCCGAGTATGAGGAAAATTCTCCTCACAACCAGGATATGTACTCAGCAGTGCTTGGAAGGACGGTCTGTCAGGGCTATGCGATGATGTTTAAGTATCTGTGTGACCGGGCCGGTATCAGCTCACTTATTGTGACAGGCACCACATCTGATGCAAACCACGCCTGGAATATGGTATATCTGGACGGTGCGTGGTGTGCGGTGGACTGTACCTACGGTGATGGTGATTATCTGGGAAATGGCATATCATACAGCTGGTTCGGAGTGCCGCTTGATGTGGTAAAGCTTACACGTACATTGGACAATGAGGATATGCTGCCGCAGGAAGCGACTGTGGAGGATGATTATTATTACAGGAATGGGCTGTATTTTACATCCTACGACCTTAAAACATTACAGGGCATGACAACGTCATCTAACTATATCACGTTCAAGTTTTCGGACAGAGAAACCTATGATACTGCATGTCACAGTCTTTTTGAGAAGGGTGACTACAAATATCTCATACCGACGGCAAGAGGCGGCACTATCACATATATGCAGGAGCCTAATTCGCTTGCGGTGTTTATACACATAGAGCTTGGGTGCTGATACAAAAATAAAAGAAAGAGGAATCCAAATGTCATTTTGTCATCTTCACACCCATACCGAGTACAGTCTGCTCGATGGGTCAAACAAGATAAAAGAATATGTAAAGCGCGTTAAGGAGCTTGGCATGAACTCGGCCGCAATCACAGACCATGGTAATATGTACGGTGTGGTGGAGTTTTACAAGACGGCAAAGGCAAATGATATCAATCCGGTCATAGGCTGCGAGGTATATGTGGCACCAAATTCACGCTTTGACAGGGAGACAAGTCACGGTGATGACAGGTATTATCATCTGATTCTGCTTGCTGAAAATAATACAGGCTATGCCAATCTCATGAAGATAGTGTCAATAGGCTTCACAGAAGGCTATTATTACAGGCCGAGAGTGGATTTTGAGACACTTGAGAGGTACCACGAGGGGCTTATATGCCTGTCTGCCTGTCTGGCAGGAGAAATTCCGAGATATATCGTCAGAGGCTTTTATGACGAAGCGAAGGAGATTGCAAGGAAGTATCAGGAATGCTTTGGAAAAGACAGCTTTTTCCTTGAGCTGCAGGATCATGGCATTGATGACCAGAAGCTTGTGAATCAGCAGCTTCTTAGGATGAGCAAGGAGCTTGAAATAGGGTTAGTGTGTACTAATGATGTGCACTACACCTACGAGTCCGATGCGGAGGCACATGATGTGCTTTTGTGCATTCAGACCGGGAAAAAGGTGTCTGACGAGGACAGGATGCGCTATGATGGCGGACAGTTTTTCGTAAAGAGCGAAGAACAGATGAGAGCGCTTTTCCCATATGCCACAGAGGCTATTGAGAATACGCAGAAAATTGCCGACAGATGCAATGTAACGCTTGAGTTTGGCAATTACAAGATTCCAAAGTATGAGGTGCCCGATGGCTATGACAGTGCCGAAGCCTTCCTCACAGAGCTCTGCGAGAAGGGCTTTAGAGAGAAGTATATAGGCTGTGGCGAGTATAGTGATGAGGAGCTAAAAAAGATACATGCCGATATGGACTATGAGCTTGGTATCATAAAGACCATGGGCTTTATAGAGTATATCCTTATTGTGTGGGATTATATCAACTGGTGCCGCACGCACGACTGCTGGGTAGGCCCGGGACGAGGCTCAGCGGCGGGAAGCAGGGTGTGCTACTGTACCGGGATTACGGATATTGACCCGGTTAAATACAATCTGCTCTTTGAAAGATTCTTAAACCCTGAGCGAGTTTCCATGCCTGATATCGACGTGGATTTTGAATACGCGGAGAGATATCGCGCTATAGAGTATGTCCAGGAGAAGTACGGACACGATTCGGTAACGCAGATAGTCACCTTTGGTACGATGGCGGCAAGAGGTGTCATAAAATCAGTCGGAAAAGCGCTGGATTTCCCATATGCAGAGACTGACAGGCTTGCAAAGATGGTGCCTCAGGAGCTGAATATCACAATTGACAAGGCACTTCAGATGAACCCTGAATTCAAGGGCATTTACGAGAGTGATGCAAGAGTGCATGAAATGATAGATATGGCAAAAAGGCTTGAGGGACTGCCAAACCACACGTCCGTGCATGCAGCAGGTGTGGTAATCTATCCGGGTGTGGCGAGCGATTATGTGCCTCTTGGAAGGGCAAACGACGGAAGCCCTACCGCAGAGTACAACATGGTACAGCTCGAGGAGCTTGGCCTTTTAAAGATGGATTTTCTGGGGCTTCGTACACTCACGGTGCTAAAGGATTCTGTGAAGAATATAAAGGCATCAAGGGGCATTGATGTGGATATCGACCATATTGATTTCAACGATAAGGGCACGCTTGACTTTATCGGAACAGGAAAGACGGAAGGGGTATTCCAGCTCGAGTCTGCCGGTATGCAAAGCTTCATGAAGGAGCTCAGTCCACAGAGCTTTGAGGACATCGTGGCAGGTATTTCGCTCTACCGTCCGGGTCCTATGGATTTCATCCCAAACTATATAAAGGGCAAGAACAATCCAAATGAGATAAGCTATGTGACGCCGGAGCTTGAGAGTATTTTAGAGCCGACCTACGGCTGTATAGTATACCAGGAGCAGGTTATGCAGATAGTGCAGAAGCTCGCGGGCTATACAATGGGACAGGCGGACAACATCCGCCGTGCCATGAGCAAGAAGAAGCAGTATGTCATCGACGCAGAGCGCCAGAGCTTTGTGTACGGAGACAAGGAGCGTGGCATAAAGGGCTGTGTGGCAAACGGCATAGATGAAAAAGCCGCAAACAGCATATACGATTCGATGGTTGATTTCGCTAAGTATGCGTTCAACAAATCGCATGCTGCCGCATATGCGAAAATCAGTGTTCAGACTGCATGGCTCAAAAATTACTATCCGGTCGAATTTATGGCAGCGCTCATGACATCTGTTATAGACAATTCAGCCAAGGCGGCGCAGTATCTTTACAGCTGTCGTGATATGGGTATTAAGGTGCTTCCACCGGATATCAACTGTGGACAGGGCGAGTTTACCGCAGAGGGCGACCATGTCAGATATGGCATGTATGCCATCAAATCACTCGGCAGGCCGGTCATAGACCAGATAATCGAGGAGAGAGAAAGTGGCGGCAGATTCCGCACACTCTCTGATTTTATTGAGAGAACCTGCCAGAAGGAGCTTATCAACAAGCGTGCGATTGAGAATCTGATAAAGGCTGGTGCCTGTGATTCACTCGACGGCACGAGAAAGCAGATGGCAATGGTGTATGCATCGATTGTGGACAGGGTGCAGCATGACAAAAAGTCAACTATGGCAGGGCAGATGAGTCTGTTTGATCTGGTCTCAGACGAGGACAGGCAGTCGTTTGAGCTTAAGTACCCAAATGTTGGTGAATATGATGCAGAGGAGGCTCTTGCATATGAAAAAGAGGTGCTTGGCATCTATTTAAGCGGACATCCTCTGGAAAAATATGCAGCTGCTCTAAAGAAAAACATCACAGCAAATGCGATAGATTTTGAGCTCGAAGAGGAGAGCGGTGCCGTTAAGATAAAGGACAATGCGCACGTGGTAATCGGAGGCATGATAGCCACAAAGACTATTAAGTTTACCAGGTACAATCAGGCTATGGCTTTTATCACGATAGAGGATCTGACAGGAACAGTCGAGGTTATTATTTTTCCAAGAGATTACGAGCGTTATCAGAGATATTTACAGGATGATGCTAAAATATTTGTCATCGGACATGCGACGGTCGAGGATGAGCAGAACGGCAAGATAATATGCGAGAGAATCATACCGTTTGATGAGCTTCCGAAACAGCTCTGGCTTAAGTTTGATACGATGGATGACTATAAGAAAAATGAGAGCAGGCTTCTTGAGACAATCCGTGAATCAGACGGAGCAGATGAGGTCATAATTTACATCGCAGATACAAAGCAGATGAAGAAACTTGGCAGAAATTATTCCGTAAATGCAAATAATGAACTCATGGAGCAGCTTTTGGAATTTTTAGACAAAGAAAATGCGAAAATTGTTGAAAAGAATATTGAAAAATTATGCTAAAACAAGTACAATAGATTGGGATTAGAATAAATGATAATTTTTTAACATATGGAGGTTATACCAATGGCAAAAGAGATTAACACAATAGGTGTACTTACAAGTGGTGGTGACGCACCGGGAATGAACGCAGCAATTCGTGCCGTTGTTCGTCAGGCTCTCTCAAAGGGCAAGAAGGTTAAAGGAATCAAGAGAGGATACGCAGGTCTGTTAAATGAAGAGATCGTGGATATGGATTCAAAGAGCGTTTCAGACACAATCTCACGCGGTGGTACAATCTTACAGACAGCCAGATGTAAGGAGTTCGTTACAGCAGAGGGACAGCAGAAGGGTGCTGAGATCTGCAAGAAGCATGGTATCGATGCTATCGTAGTTATCGGTGGTGACGGATCCTTCCAGGGTGCGCAGAAGCTTGCTGCACTTGGCATCAATACAATCGGTCTTCCTGGCACAATCGACCTTGATATCGCATGTACTGATTACACAATCGGTTTTGATACAGCCTGCAACACAGCTATGGAGGCTATCGACAAGGTACGTGATACATCTACATCACACGAGAGATGCTCAATCATCGAGGTTATGGGACGTGGAGCCGGATACATTGCATTATGGTGCGGTCTTGCAAACGGCGCTGAGGAAGTATTACTTCCTGAGAAGTATGACAACAACCTTGAGGCACTCATCGAGAGAGTAGCTCACGCAAGAGAGCTCGGCAAACAGCATTACATCATCATCAATGCTGAGGGTGTAGGACATTCACAGGAGATGGCTAAGGAAATCGAGGCTGCAACAGGCATCGAGACTCGAGCAACTATCCTTGGACATATGCAAAGAGGTGGAAGCCCTTCATGTAAGGACCGTGTATACGCTACAATCATGGGCGCTATGGCAGTTGATTTACTCTGCGAGGGCAAGTCAAACAGAGTTATTGCCCACAAGGATGGCAATTTCGTAGATTTCGATATCGACGAGGCACTTGCTATGAAGAAGAGTGTAGACGAGTACATGTACGATATCTCTAAATCTCTGGTTTAGTATCTAAGTATAGTTACGATAATTATGAATGCCCTTGTATCCGGCACATCAAATGCAGGTAATTGCGTGCATGTGCCGGTGCAGGGGCATTTTGGCTGTCAGTAGCAATTTGCTGCGGAGACGCAGGAAATTAGCGGATTTCGAGGTGTAGTCAGATTACGGGAATGCGTAGCATGTAGTAATCTGATTAATCATAAATGAGGGGCAAAATACTTTTTGACCCTCATATCATCAATATAGAAAGAGAAGAAAATGATTACAAGTGCATCAAACAAAAGCATAAAAAATGTGCAGGCTCTTTTAAGCAAGGCAAAGGAGCGGAAAAAGCAGGGCGTATTCGTGGTTGAGGGTCCAAAGATGAGCTTTGAGGCGCCATATGACTGGGTAAGTGCCGTATATATGTCTGAGTCATTTTTTAATGATGACAGGTTTAAGGAAGAGAAGAAGCGTTTCATTGACAAAACAGAAATAGTGAGTGACTCGGTGTTTAAGAGCATGTCTGACACGCAGACTCCGCAGGGTGTGCTCGCTATAGTAAAGATGCCGCACTATGAGATAGATGAACTTTTTAAGGGCAACAAGACAGAGCTTCTTGTGCTTGAGAGTATACAGGATCCGGGAAACTTAGGCACTATGATCCGTACCGGTGAGGGCGCAGGTGTAAGCGGTATTATAATGAATCGCACAACAGTGGACATTTTTAATCCAAAGACTGTGCGCTCAACCATGGGCTCACTCTACCGTGTGCCGTTTTACATCACAGATGACCTTCCGGAGACTATAGAGTATGCAAAGTCAAAGGGAGTTTCTCTCTACGCAGCTCATTTAAAGGGTAAGTGCTCTTATGACAGACCGGACTACACCGGAGCCTGTGGCTTTATGATAGGAAATGAGGGCAATGGATTATCAGATGAGATAGCTGACATGGCGGACACATATATCCGCATCCCTATGGAGGGAGCTGTGGAGTCGCTTAATGCCGCAATATCAGCCACTTTGCTCATGTATGAGTGCAATCGTCAGAGAAGACTTTTGGGAGAATAATATGCGTATTTGGTTTAAGATTTATACTGACACGCACCTGATGCGTGATATTACAATAGAAAATGACAGTGACGACACACGTACACACAAGATTTTTAAGGCTCTTGAGGATGCCTGCCTTGCTTTTGACCTGGGAAAGCCCATCTGGCTTGACAGCAATGTAAGTGATTTCAAGAGGCATGGAAAGACACGCTTTACGAAGGATAATTTTGTGGAGGATATCGACTTTGATTTTCTCGAGATGCACATCATCGAGGAGGATTGATGCCTTATAATGGATATGATGAGTTATTATTGATATGATGACGGTCCGCACGCTGCAGGCACAGCGGCACACACGTACTCTCTCGTAGGCGCATAGCGAAGCTATTTAGAATCTGTTGAATTATGCTTCACAACCAGAAATGCACCGGCATGGACGCCGGGGCAAGGTGTTATGCGCCATGGACGGCGCATAAAAGCCGGTTTCGTCAAGCATAGAAAACCAAAAGGCATAATTCCTACAGATTCTTAATGGCGTAGCGTAGCTTACGAGAGAGTACGTGTGTGCCGTTGTGCCTGCAGTGTGCGGACCTGTGCACATACAAAATAACAAGAATAAAAAATATATAAATAATAGGTATAATTTGCCAATTACGCGAATAAATATGCTATAATTGATTAAAAGAGTCTGATAAACATACAGGCGAATAGATCACAGGGAGGTTTTTAATGGAACAAGAGTTTGCGGAGGGCATTGATAGCTGGGAGACTATGATGTTTTTATACAATTCTGCACTGAAAGAGGTCAATACGAAGCTCGAGATACTAAATGACGAGTTCGTTCACATACATAATTATAATCCGATAGAGTACATAAAGTCGCGTATCAAGACTCCTGAAAGCATAGTTAAGAAGCTCAAAAAGGGCGGCTACGAGAGCACTATAGAGAATATGGTCACCTATGTAAAGGATATAGCGGGCATCAGAATCGTGTGCTCGTTCACATCCGATATATACCGGCTTGCCGAGATGATCGGCAGGCAGAATGATCTGACTGTCATATCGGTAAAGGACTATATGAAGCATCCGAAGGCAAGCGGCTATAAGAGCTACCACATGATTGTTTCGGTGCCTATTTTTCTTTCAAACAAGGTGGTTGACACCAAGGTTGAGATACAGATTCGTACAATAGCTATGGATTTCTGGGCAAGCCTTGAGCACAAGATATATTACAAGTTCGAGGGCAATGCTCCGGAGTATATCAGCCGCGATCTGCGCGAGTGTGCAGGTATTGTAGGACAGCTTGATGCAAAGATGCTTTCGCTCAATGAGGCAATCCTTGAGGCCAAGGAGAAGCAGGAGCAGGAGAGGGAGGAGAAAATACGAGAAGATGAACATCATTAATGTCGAAAATATAACAAAGTCATATACTGGAAGGAAGCTTTTTTCTAAAGCTTCCTTTTATGTGCAGGAAAACGAAAAAATCGGTATCATAGGTATAAATGGTACAGGAAAGTCTACACTTTTAAAGATTGTGGCTGGTGATGAAGAGCCGGATGAGGGTACTGTCACCACAGCAAATCATATAGTGATAAACTATCTGCCGCAGAATCCGGAGTTTGACCCGGACGAGACAGCACTTGAGCATGTGATGAGCCGTGTGGTTACCTCGCAACTGGATGAGGACATGCGTTGGAGCATAGAAAGTGATGCAAAGTCACTTCTTATGAAGCTGGATATCACAGATATGACGCAAAAGACCGGTGAGCTTTCAGGAGGACAGAGAAAGAGGCTTGCGCTTGCAACAGTCGTACTTAAGCCGTGTGATGTGCTTATATTGGACGAGCCGACCAACCACTTAGACTACGAGATGGTGGAGTGGCTTGAGGATTATCTGCGCCGTTTCAGGGGTGCAATCATCATGATCACACATGACCGCTATTTCCTCGACAGTGTCTGCAACAGAATCGTGGAGGTGGACAAGGGACAGACCTACAGCTATGATACAAACTATTCGGGCTTTCTTGAGCTTAAGGCAGCCAGAGAGGAGAGTGAGAGGGCAAGTGAGCGCAAGCGTCAGTCCATCCTTAGAAAAGAAATAGAGTGGATGCAGCGCGGAGCAAGAGCTCGTTCCACAAAGCAGAAGGCACACATACAAAGATATGAGGCTTTGCGAGACCAAAAAGGACCGCAGACAGACGCAAGGGTTGAGCTTTCATCGGTTTCATCGCGTATGGGAAGGACAACCATAGAGCTTCATGATATTTCAAAGGCGTACGGAGATATCGTCTGTGTAAAGGATTTCACGTATATTTTCCTGAAAAATGACCGTATCGGTTTTGTAGGCAAAAACGGCTGTGGAAAGTCCACACTCATGAAGATAATTGCCGGTTTTATTGAGCCTGATTCAGGCGAGGTGGAGATAGGACAGACGATAAAGATAGGATATTTCGGTCAGGAAGTGGATATAGAGCCTGAGCTTCGAGTGATAGACTACGTGAAAGAAGCTGCAGAGTTTGTGCGCACGGCGGACGGACTTGTGTCAGCATCTGCCATGCTTGAGAGGTTTTTATTCCCGCCGGAGCAGCAGTACAGCCCGGTAGGTAAGCTCTCGGGTGGAGAAAAGAGAAGACTCTATCTGCTTCGTGTGCTGATGAGCGCACCGAATGTACTGATACTTGACGAGCCGACCAATGACCTGGATGTCGAGACACTGGCTATTTTAGAGGATTATCTGGATGGCTATGACGGAATAGTCATCACGGTATCCCATGACAGATATTTCCTTGACAGGATTGCAAAGCGTATTTTTGCATTTGAGGGAGCCGGAAAAATCGTACAGTATGAGGGCGGATACACCGACTATATGAATAAACGCCCACAGCCTGCATCAGGAAAAACCGTATCAGAAAATGCATCATCCACAGGAGCATCCGCTTCAGGAGCACAGGGAAATACTGCATCAGATGGTACAGACTCAAAAGAAGCCCGGAAGAAGAAATCCATGGAAACCTGGGGGCATGAGAAAAAGCTCAAATTTACCTACAAAGAGCAAAAAGAGTACGAGACGATAGAGGCTGACATAGAAAAGTTAGAAAACAGGCTTTCTGAGATAGATGATGAGATGGTAAAGAATGCCACTAACTTTGGTAAGTTAAACGAACTCACAAAGGAAAAGGAAGACCTCGAGGGGCAGCTGATGGAGAAAATGGAGCGTTGGGAGTATCTCGAGGATCTGGCGCAGAAAATTGCAAAATTGACATAGTTCAAGTAATTCATTTTTTCTTAGGCTTCAACAGATTAAACAAACTCTGCGGTATGCCAAACCCGAATATGATACCGAGCACGATGGCACCCGCCACCTCAAAGGTTTCAATACCCTTTGAGGAGGAAAGTGCCCTGTCATTCGTAAAAAGATAATATGCCGTGTAAAAAATTCCTGCTCCCGGCACGAGCGGAAAGATACCGGAAAGCAGATAAACTGTCACAGGCATAGAGCGTGCCGCAGCAAAAATGCGTGCCATTATCGTAAGGCACAGTGTCGCGATAAGCGATGGAAACACAACACCCATATCAAACTGAACCATTATATAGTAGATGATCCATCCAAGCGCTCCTGTAAAACCGCAGTAAAACAGCTCCTTTTTTGGAGCGGAAAAAATAACTGCAAACGATAATGTGGCAAAGAGTGCCACAATAAATTGTACTACAAACTCCATAGCTTAAAGCCCTCCCATATATTTCATCACAACAAACGGCAGACATGCTCCCACAGCAACACACACGGCTGTAATCAGTGCATCGAGCAGATGTATCGTACCGGACAGATAATCCCCATTATAGATATCCCTGATAGATGTTGTAAATGCTATTCCCGGAACAAGTGGCATGATAGCTCCTATAATGATTTTATCAGGTAAAAGAGAAAGCCCTGTAAGTGTACTTGCGGTGGCAAGCAGTGTCACAAAAAGACTGGCAAGGATATTGGTTATAATCCTTGTGAACTTATATTTTTTAAGGCCAAACAAAAGCACCTGCTCCAGTGAGCCGATAACAAATGCAAAAACAAAGTCAAGCCAGCTTCCGCCAAAAAGATAGCAAAAGCAGGCACTTCCGAGCCCGCAGAAGAAAATCTGTGCGCTTTTTTTGTAATTAGGAATATTTTTGCACTGCTCAAGCCTGTCCCATGAGTCAATCAGGGAGATTTTCTGGTCACATATGTCCCTTGCGAGCTGGTTTAACGCGCTGATCTTTGCCAGATTGACAGCACCAAGCGGTACGTGGCGCACGATGCTGCAGGCATCCTCCTTGTTCTCATTTGCACTTGCAAATATTCCGTTTGACAGCACATATACGTCAAATTCCTCCACCTCATATGAACTTAGTATATGAACCACAGTGTCTTCCACTCTGTAGATTTCTGCACCGTTTCTGAGCATACAATCGCCGATTTCAATGGCGAGAGTCAGTATTTCCTTAGTGTATGCCATTTGTTACCTCACTTTATAAATTGATAATAGTATACAATAAATATGAATTATTACGATATTTTACAGGCCAAATAAGTCACTATGTGTACCTGTGCGTGCAAGTGTTAGTACTAAAACTTCGTTGTCAAAATAGTACACAAGCAGCCAATCAGGTTGTATATGGCATTCTCTGTGACCACTCCAGTTGCCGGAGAGAGGGTGGTCTTTATATTTAGTATCAAGGGTTTCTCCATTTGCAATTTTTGAAACAATATCTTTTAAAAGAGTGATATCAAGACCACGACGTTTTGCTAGTTTATAATCTTTTTTAAATTGTGTTGTGTATTTGATTTCATATTTACTCATGCATCAAGGTCTGCAAAAAGTTCATCCACATTTTTATAACCATCAATAGTTGAGTCTTTTGCAATCCTTTCTGCCTCAAGCATAGCTGAAACTGTCTCTTTGTTTGGAGAACCTTCTGTTATTTTAAATGGGATACCTCGTTCTCGTAAAGATTGACGAACAAAAATGTTGAATGCAGTGCTGATATTCATACCTAATTCTTCATATAAAGCTTCAGCAGCAGCTTTTAAATTGCTATCCATGCGAATGCTGATATTACTTGTTGTTGTTTTAGCCATGATAAAGTTCCTCCCTTAGATTATTTATATTTATTATATGATGTTTGCACGAAAAAAACAATATATCGCACGAAAAATATTGATTTTAATACATGTGTATCTTTTATCTTTTAGTGTATCTTTTAGTGTATAAAATCAAAATAAATGGAAATTATATACATATGAATATTAATTGAAGGGAGCATGAAAATGCCGGAGCATACTGATACCTCAAAAGAAAAAATTCTCGTGTATATACGCGCAGAACAGCAGAAAACACTTCACCGCAGGCAGGTCTGCATCAATGATATAGCAAGTGTGTATTGCAAATATTCACGCTATGAGGGGCAGATAAAGGGAATGATCGTGGATAAGATACGCGGTAAAAAGAGCGTGATATCTGTAATGAAAATAATAGAGCAAATCACGGAAATCTATGATGATGCACAGGTTATAAGCATTGGTGAGCCGGAGGTACTTGTAGAGTATGACGACAACAGCAAAAATAAGATTCTTGAAGCACTAAAGGTTGCAGCGGTGTGTATACTTATATTTTTTGGTTCAGCTTTTACAATCATGGCTTTCAATAATGATATTTCGATATCAGGTGTGTTTGAGCATTTTTATAAGCAGATAATGGGGGTGGACAAGCCACAGGTGTCGGTGCTTGAGGTGTTTTACTGCATTGGTCTGGCGGTTGGAATCATACTGTTTTTTAATCATATCGGAAAGCGTAAGCTATCCGACGATGTCACACCGATTCAAGTGGAGATGGATAAGCATAATAAGGATACGTGGAACACAATAATAGACAAGGTAAAGGAAAAGCAGGATGTTTGAATATATATTGCGTGAAATATTTTTGTCAGTGATAGCGTTTTTAGCAGGGGCAGGAGTGTCAGCCGGTGTATTTGCATTCGTGCTCGTGATAGGAGTGGTGCCGCGTATACTTCGGTGCAGCAGGATAGAAAATATAATACTTATAGAAAATGTCATGATATGTGGTGTGGTGGCAGGTAATATATCGTCAGTGCTTGATACGGCATATAATCTGGGCTTTGCAAATATGCCAAAGCTATCTGTAAGCAATATCTGTGGGAATATAATTATTGCAATATATGGACTGTGTGTCGGAATATTTGTCGGCTGTATTGCAGTTGCACTCGCAGAAATACTGCACACATTCCCTATTATATATAAGCGCATGAAGCTTCGCGCCGGTCTTGGGATTATAGTGATTTCTATGGCTATTGGAAAGGCACTGGGAGCACTTTATTATTTCCTGACGGGATTTGTTGCCACTTCATAGGACTCTCTTAAGTTATCTTTAGCTATATCATGTTATACTCTTGAAACAAAAAGCAAATAGGGTATAATGGAAATAACTTGGACTTAGAGGTATTCCAGCTAACTCGGAAAGGAATAATATGATTACATCAATAGCCAGACAAAGCATCATACTCAAATGCTTACGCCAAAAATCAGTGCTTGTAAGTAACTACGAGCTGTATTATACCGCAGGTCTTGCGAAGAAGTGCTTTGGAATCGCAGTCGATGCCGACATGGAGCCAAAGCAGCTTCTTGAGGAATTGCAAAAACACATTGATAAGGTATCGCCGGCAGATGAGCAGGAGAAGTATCTCATACATCTTCTTGGCAACTATGAGCCTGATGATACCCATGATGAACAGACTGTGGAGTTGTTTCACATGGGAGAGACCGAGGAGCATATGTGGCAGGTCTCAATTACATAACAGCATCCTTTGGAGAAGAAATAAAGACATGGGAAGGACATCACCAGCAGTCTAAATGCCGCCGTAGAGCTTGCTCTGCGGCGGCATTTTCGTATTCAAGGTCATATTTGAAGCTGTACAGAGGCCTGTCTGGTATCTCTAACCCATTGTAACCTCAACTGTCACATTGTGTCCGGTTCCGTTAATAGCTGGAATCATGTTTCCATCCATAGCAGCACCATCCACGATGAGCTTTGTCACACCCTTTTGTACGTGAGCAGGATTTCTGACGGTAATGTGGTAAGTATTGCCACGGAACTTGCGCTTAGCTGTAAAGCCGTCCATAGTGTCAGGAATACAAGGATCTATGATGAGACCATCGTAGTCAGGACGGATACCGAGGATATACTGTGAGACATTCAGGAAGGTCCATGCAGCAGTACCGGTCAGCCAGCTGTTCTTTGCTTCACCAAAGTTAGGAGCGTCTTTTCCGGCAATCATCTGGCTGTATACATAAGGCTCAGTGCGGTGAATCTCACTGATATCCTCAATGTATGCAGGACATGTTCTGGTGTATACCTGCCATGCTCTGTTTCCACGGCCGATAACAGTCTCAGCTATAGAAATCCAAGGATTGTTGTGGCAGAAGATGCCGGCATTCTCCTTGTATCCCGGTGGATAAGAAGAGATTTCACCAAGCTCCACATGATATCTGTGGTAAGGCGGCTGCAAGAGCACGATGCCATATTTAGTATCAAGATATTTTTCAACAGACTGCATTGCCTTAAGGCAGAACCCTTCATCCTTTCCGATTTCAGCGATAACACAAAAGCCCTGTGGCTCAATAAAGATTTTTCCATCCTCACATTCCTTGGAACCAATCTTGTGCTTGTAGTGGTCGTAAGCACGAAGATACCACTCGCCATCCCAGCCGGCATCCATGACGGTCTTTTCCATCTGTTCAATAGCCTTTTGGGCTGTATCAGCCTCGTCGCAAAGTCCCTTGTGTCTGCAGATTTTTACATAGTCTTTTCCATATTTTACAAACATGCCTGCGATAAAAACAGATTCGGCATTAGGTCCTTCAGATGGTCCAAAGGTCTGGAAGGACTCGCCCGGCTCCTCGGAGAAGCAGTTTAGGTTCAGGCAATCGTTCCAGTCAGCACGTCCAATCTGTGGCAGACCATGAGGTCCGAGATGATTGATTGTATAGTTGAAGGAGCGGCGCAGATGCTCCATAAAATCAGTAGCCTTTGAAGGATCGCTGTCGTATGGTGTTGACTCGTCAAGAATAGAGTAGTCGCCTGTCTCCTTGATGTAAGCAGCGGCAGCAGCGATAAGCCACAGAGGGTCATCATTGAAGCCTGAGCCTATGTCGGCATTGCCCTTTTTGGTGAGCGGCTGGTACTGATGATAAGCAGAGCCGTCCTCAAACTGTGTGGCAGCGATGTCGAGTATTCTCTCCCTGGCTCTGTCAGGAATCAGATGCACGAAGCCCAGCAGATCCTGACAGGAATCCCTAAAGCCCATGCCTCGTCCGATGCCTGATTCAAAATAAGAAGCAGAACGGCTCATGTTAAATGTCACCATGCACTGATACTGATGCCATACATTTACCATACGATCGAGCTTTTCCTCCGATGAAGATATGGTAAAGTGGCCAAGCAGCTTATCCCAGTAAGCCTTAAGCTCTGCTAAAGCAGCATCGGCTTTTTCGGTGGTATCGAATCTGGCAAGGAGGGCGTCTGCAGGAGCGCGGTTTATGATTCCATCCTCAGCGCGTCCGACCCATTTTTCATTTACAGGGTTTTCCACATATCCCAGTACAAAAATATATGTTTTTTCTTCGCCCGGCTCAAGAGCTATTTTTAGGTGGTGGGAGCCGACAGGAGACCAGCCGCTTGCAACAGAGTTCTTTGACTGGTCATTTACTACAACTGAAGGAGCACTGTTTTCACCGTAGGCACCTAAGAACGAATCCCTGTCTGTGTCAAATCCGTCCACAGAGGCATTTACAGCATATACAGCATAGTGATTGCGGCGCTCTCTGTATTCCGTCTTGTGGAAGAGCTGAGAGCCACCGGCGTGAATCTCAACCTCTCCAGTAGAGAAGTTACGCTGGAAGTTGGTCATGTCATCCATGGCATTCCACAGACAAAACTCTACATATGAGAAAACCGAAAATTCTTTTTTCTTATCAGATGTGTTTTTTAATGTAAGCTTATTGATCTCGCAGGTAGAGCCCATAGGAACGAAATCAGTAAGCTGTGCCATTAAGCCGTTTTTTACTCCTGTGAAAACAGAATAGCCCATGCCATGACGGCATTCATATGAGTCAAGCTCGGTCTTGGAAGGCATCCAGCCGGGATTCCATATGGTGTCGCCATCCTTTATATAATAGTAGTGTCCGTTGCTGTCGTACGGCACGTTGTTGTAGCGGTATCTGGTGAGGCGCAGGAGCTTTGCATCCTTATAGAAGCTGTAGCCACCGCAGGTATTTGATACCAGAGAAAAGAAATTCTCACATCCAAGGTAGTTGATCCATGGTAACGGGGTCCTTGGAGAGGTGATGACGTACTCTTTGTTTTGATCATCGAAGTGTCCAAATTTCATATATAAAATCTCCTTTTTTATTAAATGTACGCAAACGTTTAAGTTGTCTATATATAGAAGTATATAATGCGAATATCTAAAAATCAAGCATAAAACAATAAAAAATAATGCTTTTATGACATATATACAAAGAAAACTGCATATTATAGTTAAAAATGCTGATGAGATAATATCACTTAAGTAATTATAATTGTATAATAATTAAGATCAAAAGCGTAATCGTTTTAAATACATAACATAACACTGTACAAAATGCACAATAAGAGATAATAAAAAGTGTAAAAAATGTTGAAAATGTAAATTAGGGGTTGCAATAATAACGAGTTGTGGTATAGTAAAGATACGAAAACGATTAAGCAATCAATTCGAAATGAGGAAACGATATGGTATCACTGAAAGACATAGCACAAAGATGTGGTGTTTCGACAGCGACGGTCAGCAAGGCATTACATGACCAGAAGGATATTGGCGCTGAGACCAAAAACAGAATAAAGAAGATAGCTAAGGAAATGGGATATCTTCCTAATGCTGCGGCCAGAGTTCTTAAGACAAACGAGTCGAACAACATCGGAGTACTGTATTTCGATGAGGCGGCGATGGGACTTACGCATGAGTATTTTGCCGGAGTGCTAAACGGAATCAAGGCACAGGCTGAGATGCTTGGATATGATATTACATTTATCAATACCAGTCCGGTCGGAAAAAAATTATCATACCTGGAGCACTGTAAGTACAGAAATTTCGATGGAGTCGTAATCGTATGTGCAAGGTTTCAGGACAATGAGGTGCAGGAGCTTATGAGCAGCGACATACCTGTGGTCACGATTGACTACGTACATTACAGCTGTTCGGCGGTCTGCTCCAACAATGTGAAGTGTATGGGCGAGCTGCTTGATTACATTATAAGTATGGGACATAAGAAAATCGCTTACATACATGGACAGGATTTTTCGAGTGTTACACGCGACAGGCTGGCAGCATATTACAGGGCACTTGAGAATCATGGAATAGATGTTCCGGAGGAATATGTCAGGGAAGCAAGGTATCTGGAAACAGAGGATGTTGCAAAGCAGACAGAATATTTACTTGATTTACCTGACAAACCTACATGTATCATCTATCCGGATGACACGGCGGCAATCGGAGGCATCAATGTTATAAGAAGCAGAGGACTTAGGATTCCGGAGGATATATCAATAGCCGGATACGATGGCACAAGAGTTTCACAGATGCTAAGCCCGAAGCTTACCACTATCAGACAGGACACTGACAAGATAGGCAGGGAAGCAGCAGAGAGGTTGATAAGCATCATTAAAAAGCCTAAAACAGCACTTGTGGAGAGAGCTGTTGTTGAAGGAATTTTGCTGGAGGGGGAATCCGTAGGCAGAATTTAATATATTTTACTACTTTTTTACTAACATTTACTAACAGGTTTAAACCTGAAGCGAGAAGGAGGATTTTCTATGAAAAAGAAGCTCGTAAGCGCATTACTTTGCGCAACAATGGCAGCATCATTACTGGCAGGCTGTGGCAGCGGAGATACATCCGACACAGGAAAGTCTGATAAGAATGGAGGCACAAAAACAGAAGCGACAAACGATGGCAAGACACTCAACATCTATTGCTGGAATGATGAATTCCAGAGCCGTATCACAGACCACTATCCTGATTACCAGAAGGTGGATGCAACACATGGCAAAATCGGAGATGTTGATGTAGTCTGGAACATTACACCTAATGAGAACAATGCATATCAGAACAACCTTGATGAGACACTTTTGAAGCAGGCTGATGCATCGGCAGATGACAAGATTGATCTCTTCCTGGTAGAGGCCGATTACGCACCTAAGTATGTAGACTCTGATTACACAATGTCAATCAAGGATCTGGGAATTACAGACAGTGATATCTCTAAGCAGTACAAATACACACAGGATGTCGTTACTGATTCTGATGGCAACCTGAAGGGTCTTTCATGGCAGGGCTGCCCGGGTGTTCTCTTCTACAACAGAGCAGCAGCAAAAGAGGTACTTGGAACAGATGATCCGGATGAGGTTCAGAAGTCAGTATCTGACTGGGATACCTTCAATGCTACAGCTGAGAAGATGAAAGCAGCAGGCTACAAGATGACATCTACAGCAAACGATACATACCGTGTATACTCTAACAACGTTTCAAAGAAATGGGTCAGCGATGACAAGAAAATCCAGATTGATGACAATATCATGAAGTGGGTTGATGATTCTAAGAAGCTTGTAGACGCAGGCGAGACAGGAACAGCAGATCTTTGGTCAGATGACTGGAAGAAGGGCTTCTATCCTGAAGGAAAAGTATTCTCATACTTTGGACCTGCATGGTTAGTAAACTTCTCAATGGCAGCAGATGAGTCAGGTTCTATCGGAAACCAGGGCGGCTGGGGTGCAGCTCAGGGACCACAGGGCTTCTTCTGGGGCGGTACATGGATCTGTGCAGCAGAAGGAACAGACAATGCTGACCTTGTAAAGGACATCATGCTCAAGATGACAACAGACGATGATATCATGAAGGATATCGTTGTAAAGGATGACGATTTCGTAAACAACAGCACAGTTATGGATGGTCTTGCAGACGGAACAATCATGGGCAAGGACGACAAGCCTTACACAAGTACAGTACTTGGCGGACAGAATCCATTACCAATGTATATAGCAGGTGTTAAGACTCTCGACTTAAGCAACCTTTCAGCATATGACCAGGGCTGCAACGAGGAGTTCCAGAAGGCTATGAAGGATTACTTCGAAGGAAACTGCTCTAAGGACGAGGCTGTTGAGACCTTCAAGAAGGCAGTTATCGAGAAATATCCTGACATCACAGAATAATATAGTTTATGAATTGACCATACAACTAACAATATAAAATAATAAATACCCTGTCTGCCTTGCGTTAGCAGGCAGGCGGGGTATTTTTTAAAATCAAAGCTAATCAGCTAACAGCATTACATCACCATTGACTACAATACCAGTTGGGAGGTAGGTATTATGAAAAAGAGTGGAGGTAAAGCGGTCAGATATAACAAATCGGGCTATATCTTTCTGATTCCGTTTATCGTTGTATACGTAGTATTTCAGCTGGTACCGTTAATCACTACAATTTACAACAGCTTTTTTGAAAATTATATGTCAGGTCTTACACAAATAGGACCAAATTTTGTTGGATTTGAAAATTATGAAAAATTGTTCACATCCGGTGATATCTGGCAGTATTTTAAGAACACAATGGTTCTTTGGATCATGTGCTTCATACCGCAGATATTCTTATCACTGCTCCTTGGAGCATGGTTTTCGGATGTCAGCCTAAAGCTCAAGGGAACAAGATTTTTTAAAACAGTTATATATCTGCCGAATCTGATTATGGCTTCAGCATTTTCGCTGTTATTCTTTACATTGTTTGCTGATGGGGGACCGATAAACAATCTGCTTATGCAGATAGGTTTTATTTCAGAGCCATACAAGTTCTTGTCACATGTGGGCAGTACAAGAGGACTCATTGCTTTGATGAACTGTCTGATGTGGTTTGGTAATACAACCATCCTGCTTATGGCAGGTATGCTTGGAATCGATACATCGCTTTTTGAGGCGGCAGAGGTGGATGGAGCAACATCCACACAGGTGTTCTTTAAGATAACACTTCCGCTCCTTAGGCCGATACTGGTATATGTAATTATCACATCACTTATCGGTGGCTTACAGCTCTTTGATGTACCACAGATTTTGACAAACGGAACCGGTAATCCGGTCAGGTCAAGCATGACACTTATCATGTACTTAAACAAACGTCTGTACAGTAAGGATTATGGAATGTCCGGTGCACTGTCAGTCATACTGTTTATCATCACGGCAATACTTAGTATAGCGGTATTCAAGCTCAGCGGCAACGATGATAAGAGAAAGGAGTAGGTCGATATGGCAGCAAATGTAAATAAAAAAAATAAAGGTATGGGAATCCATGCCAGACGTGCATTAGCATATATCGTGCTTGTAATAATTTCTTTCTTCTGTCTGTTCTGGTTTTACGTAATGATAATCAATGCAACCAGGTCAAACGGAGAGCTTCAGGCAGGATTTACTGCAATTCCGAGTACACATCTGCTTGACAACTGGAACTCACTCTTACATGACACACTTCCGGTCATAAGAGGTATGTTTAACAGCCTTTTTGTAGCAGCCTGCAGTGCAGTACTGTGCGTATATTTTTCGACAATGACAGCATATGCTATACATGCATATGAGTTCAAGGCCAAGAAATTCATCTCTACCTTTATACTGATGGTTATGATGATTCCTACACAGGTTACAGCACTTGGATTTGTTAAATTGGTAACAGGCATGGGACTGATGGATTCGTTTATTCCACTTATAGTTCCGACAATTGCTTCACCGGTCACATATTTTTACATGAAGCAGTATATGGAGAGCTCGCTTCCGTTGTCTCTGATTGAGGCAGCCAGAATTGACGGCTCCGGAGAGTTTAGGACATTTAATCATATAGTGCTTCCATTGATGAAGCCGGCAATAGCAGTACAGGCAATTTTCTCCTTTGTAAGCAGCTGGAACAATTACTTCACTCCGGCACTTATATTACACGAAAACAATAAGAAGACGCTTCCAATCCTGTTAGCACAGCTTAGAAGTGCAGATTTCTTAAAGTTTGATATGGGAAAGGTATATATGATGATTACATTCTCTATCCTTCCTGTAATAGTTGTTTACCTTATTCTTTCAAAGCACATCGTAGGTGGTGTTGCCATGGGAAGTGTGAAGGGCTGATACAGACCATTAATTAAAACTATTTTCTTTTTATATTTTTTTCCCTTCATCTTAAAAGGACCGCTCACCGGGCGGTCCTTTTTGCGGAGTGAAACGGTTGACTTCTTATATTCTTTCCCTCTTGACAGACTACGTTATACTATTAGTATGAACGATAAGAAACAAGGAATAATATATATCATAATGGCAGGGTTCTTTTTTGCCCTGATGACATTTTTTGTGAGGATGTCGGGAGATTTGCCGACCATGCAGAAGGCCTTTTTCAGGAATGCGGTAGCAGCAGTAGCGGCTGTTATCTTACTTGCAAAAAGTGATGAAGGCTTCAAAATAAAAAAAGATAGCTGGAAGGGACTTTTTCTGCGAAGCCTCTTTGGAACAACAGGGCTTATATGCAATTTCTATGCAGTTGACCATCTGGCCATCGCAGATGCCAATATCTTAAACAAATTGTCACCGTTTTTTGCTATAATCATGTCATATTTTGTGCTTAAGGAGAAAGCTAACAGGACAGAGTGGCTGTGCGTGGTGACGGCGTTTATAGGTGCTGTTTTTGTGGTGAAACCATCCATGAATGTGCAGTTTTTAAATGCCATGATTGGTGTAATAGGAGGCTTTGGCGCAGGTGTAGCGTATTCATTTGTGCGAAAGCTCGGTAAGCAGGGAGAGAGAGGACCTGTGATAGTCATGTGCTTTTCAGTATTTTCATGTATAGTGACGGCTCCGTTTCTGTTTGTCGGAGCAAAGCCTATGAGTGCATATCAGATTGTCATGCTGCTTTTTGCAGGAGCTGCAGCTACAGGCGGACAGCTTTCAATCACAAAGGCATACACCAAGGCACCTGCAAAGGAGATATCGGTGTTCGACTATTCGCAGGTTATCTTTGCCGCCATGCTGGGCTTTGTCTTTTTACAGCAGATACCGGACTATCTAAGTGTGATAGGATATGTTATAATAATAGGCAGTGCAATTTTTAAATGGAACTATAATTTAAGACACGAGGAAAATATATGAACTATGCAGGAATAAAATATTGTGACATTGCGAACGGACTGGGGTGTCGCACTGTGCTTTTTGTATCAGGCTGCAGGAATCACTGTAAGGGCTGCTTTCAGCCGCAAACATGGGAATTTGACTATGGAGAGCCGTTTGATGAACAGATACAAAACGAGATACTCGACTCACTTAAGCCTTCCTATGTGCAGGGAATTACCCTTTTAGGCGGTGATCCTTTTGAGGAGGAAAATCAGCAGGCACTTGTGCCGTTTATGAGAAGAGTTAAGGAGAGTTATCCCAATAAGGACGTGTGGGCTTACACAGGATATCTGTACGAGGAACTGTTAGAAAACGGACGCAAGCACACAGAGTATACGGATGAGCTTTTATCGATGATAGATGTACTGGTAGATGGTCCGTTTATAGAGGAACAGAAGGATATCACGCTCAAATTCAAGGGCTCTGCAAATCAGCGTGTGATAGATATGGAAAAGACAAGAGCAACAGGAGAGGTGTCCATACTGGAATTTACGAAAATATGATTAGAGGATTTGAAATGAAGAAAAAATGCAACAAATTATTAGGATTACTGTGCTATGCGCTTGGAATTTTAGCGGCGCTTTATGTGGGAGGTTATCTTATGCTGATTAAGCCTATTCATGTGATTATCATGGCATTTGGCAATGATATGCTGACGCTTCCACTTTTGCTTAAGAGCATCATAAAGATAGCATTTTCTACGACTTTTGCAGGGCTTGTGTGGTGCATCGGATACATAGGCTACAATTTTTTCAAGGGAAATGAGGATCCTGACTGGGCGGCTATAGAAGCGCGCTTTAGGAATAAGCACAGTGATACAACAAACGAAGATTTACTGAAGGAGAGAGAAGTATGATAGTCCGTGTACCTGATTATTTTTCAGAGTTTAGCTGCATAGCCGGAGACTGCAAGGATAGCTGTTGTCTGGGCTGGGAGATTGATATTGATGAGGATTCATATGAGTATTATCAGACACTGCCGGGAGAGGTCGGAGAGCGTCTGAGAAATGGTATGTATGAGACAGAGGATGGCGGGCACGGCATCCGTACAAACAATTGCGGGCGCTGCATCATGCTAAATGACAAGAATCTGTGTGATTTGTACATAGCTGCAGGAGAGGCATCACTTAGTGAGGTGTGCACCGATTTTCCAAGGTTTGGCATAGAGTACAGAAACGTGGAGCAGAAGTGCCTGAGCCTTGCGTGCGAGGAGGTCTGCCGTATATTTTTCAGCAAAACAAAGCCTGTTAAGTTTGTAGAGCAGGAGCTTTTTGGCGACAGCGATGATGACCAGGGCGTAACAGAGGAGGAGGCAGCCTTTTTTGAGGAGGTGCAGCGCGAGCTGATTGCCATACTCCAGAACAGGACAAAGCCAATCGGAGTACGCGTGGATGAGTATATTGACCGGGCAAACGAGTACCAGAAGAAGCTGAGCCAAAACGATGTTGAAAAGCATATAGACTGGCTTTCGTTTAATGATTTCTCATATGAGCATTTCGACATCCGCTTCGGTATCATCAACCAGATGGAGCTTTTGCGACAGGTATGGCAGGATTTCAAGGATGATATGCAGTCAGTTCTCACTGAGGCTGATTATGAAAAACGCATGAAGGAGTACATGGCTAGCGGCGATTACCGTGAAAACGATATTGAGCAGCTTCTTGTATACTTTACCTTCAGATATATCATGAATGCCATCTATGACTCAAATATCATGGTTTATGCATATTTAAGCGTTATGTTTACTATGATAGTCAGGGATATGAATGCCACACGCTTCTTTAAAAACGGTGGCAGCTTCACCATAGAGGACCAGATGGAAGTGGCAAGGATCTTCTCCAAGGAAGTGGAGCATTCCGAGGAAAATGTGGAGGCCGCCAAGGAAGAAATTATCTGGGGATAGTTGATTTAAAGATTAAATATATTTTTTAGCTTTTAGTTTTAAAAAGGAGCTTGCACAGAAATGTGCAGGCTCTTTTTGTGTGAAATAATATGAGGCTTCCATAATTATGCCATATAATCATGTCATATATAAGAAACGTCTTAAAAAATAATTCACAAAATTTCAAATGAAAAATTATCTATTATATCTAGGACCTTTAGTACTAAAAAAATTTCGCATATGTTACATAAAAATGAATAAATAGTAAAATTTACCAAAATTTTGTAAAGTAATTCTCTGTTTATCCCAATAGTCGAAAACCAACGAAAATATTATAATATAAGTACGAAAACGTGCGAAAGGGAATTTTCGTACAAACAAAAAAGGAAAAGGAGAGGAAATATGAGAAAGTTAAAAGAACGCTTTCACAGGAAACATGGCATTGTAAGTCGTATCTTTAGTATGGTACTTGCACTTGCTATGATTGTGACCATGGTTCCAGCAATCGGTGGTGCAACCACTGCATATGCTGCGAGCCCGACAATCCGGTTGTATCTGGACAAACCAAGTACATGGAATACTCCGGTTGTCAATGTTTGGGCTACCGGTGCTACGGTAGATAACCATGATGCAGGAAATGCCACCATTACACAATGGGGTAATCAGGAAAAACCAAAGCTTGCATATGAGGACAGCACAAAACTCTATTATGTAGATGTACAGAGTAGTGAGTGGACAGGCTTTCAGTTTGTTGATGCAGGTTCTGATGAGAAGGCTGCACCGGAGATAAAGACAGAAGGAGCTGCAATTGAGCAGATTAAGACTTTTACTTCTGATACTAGCATCTATTGTTTATTGGATGACAATGGAAAATATCAGTGGTATAAGGATGCTTCAAAGAAGGAAACATTGATTCCAGAGTCTGTACCAACAGAATGTGACCTGACTATTAATTATAAGAGCACATTAGGCGATGATGTTGCAGCATATATATATAAGGAGACCAATAAGCCGGCAGGTGAATGGCCGGGAAAAACCATGACTGCAACAGCAGGTCATGAAGGCTGGTATACAATGCATCTGACATTAGATAACAGTACAGATTATTCTCTTATCTTAAATGATGATGGACATGGAAACCAGTTAAAAGACGTAACTCTTTCTACAAAAGGAAAGGCAGAAGCAGAGTACTGGTTTGATGGTTCATTGTCAGAGACAAAACCTGCTGATTGGAAATATGTAACAACCATTCATTATCTTGCATCAGGAATGGGAAGTACTATTTACAATCATATGTGGGGAGCAGATGCCTCTGCAACAGGAGCTGGTGTTGGAAAAGAATGGCCGGGCGGACAGATTTCAGAAAATGCTGACCATTCAGGATGGTATGATGTAGTATATACACAGGATGTAAAACAGAATTTTAGTTGTATTTTTAATAATAACAATGGGACACAGACGGATAATATTGACGTCTCTGTAACATCAACAAGTACTGAACTCTGGGTTACCGGAACCAAAGCTGGTGGTGACACAACCGTATATAAAACAGCACCGGACAGCTGGGAGGCACCGGTTCCAGACCACACATTTACAATTTATTATTACAATGAAGATTTATCAACAGACACAGACCTGGGAAAAGTTGATATGTGGATGTGGAATGCCGGATTAAACGGTTCCTATGTTTTTGACGGAACATATTATGATGCTGAAAATGATGTGACATGGTTTAAAAAGACCATTACAGTTGCCGGCAGTAATGTGGAAAAAACAGTAGGATTAAAGGCACGTTATGACATAACACAGGGATGGGATGGCGGCTCTGATACCGCAGATCGTTCTTTTACAATAAGCGGTGATGAGAATGAAGTATTATATTATGTGGATGGTTCAGATCCGGTTCATGAGAAACCGGTAATTAAACAAACGGAAAAGAGATACCTTGTATTGGATTATGAGAATCCGGGATTAAAAGAAAAAGGTATTACACCACAGTTCTATACATGGACATCAGGATATGCTTCAGTATTAACCAATTTTACATATGTAGGTGGAGATAAATGGACAGTAACAATCCCAGCAAAACCATCCTGCACAAAGGTTGATTTTTGTATTGCATTAGATTCAACAGGTGACCCATGGATTAAAGATGGTGGAGACCATTCAGTCACATTCCCTTCTGACCAGAAGGTTATATATGCCAGCATGAAAGCCGGCAGTGAGCCAGAAATTGCTATGCCATATAATACTGGCTATGAAGTAGATGCAGAAAAACAGCAGGTATCATATTACTATCGTGATGATGCAGCATTTGTAGATGGAACCTTAAAGGATATGACTGTATCCGTTGACGTAAACGGAACAGAGTATCCAATGACATACAATGATACAACAAAGCGTTTTGAGTATGTAAAGAGCGGTTTAACAGATGGCAAAACACATTATCGTTACAAAGCAAATGGAACCTATGTTGTAGATGCATTCAATTCAAATAGTGAAAAATATAAAGAAGCAGATTACTCATATTTTGAATACTATAAATTAAATGCAACAGTTACAGCAGCAGTTATGAATAAATCTTTTAACTACAACGAAAATGATGTTGTTAAGTTTAAGGTTGAACAGGATGGTTCTGATACTAAAAAATTAGAAGTAGCTAGTGCTAGTATCGATGTTTCTTCTCTTGGCGGAAGCAATGCAATGCCGATTGAGCCGGAACTGCAGGCAGTTACCATTTCTGCAACAACAGATACAACATTAGGAATTAAGACATTACCAATTACTGTAACAGACCAGTATGGTAATAAATTCAGTACTACAGTGGATGTTGAAATTACAGACCGTGTGAAGGAAAACAAAAAAGATTTCGACTGGGATGAAGCTGTTGTTTACTTTATGATGACAGATCGTTTCTTTGATGGTAATAAATCTAACAATACAGCAAGTGGTGCAGATACATATGGAAAAAACCCGGGACTGTATCATGGTGGAGATTTTGCAGGTGTAACAGCTAAGTTAGATTACTTACAGGATTTAGGTGTAAATACCATCTGGATTACACCAATTGTAGAGAATATAAAAGGTGTAGAGGTAACAGATGAGGGTTCAAAAGATGTCCCTTATAATGCAGCGTACCATGGATATTGGGCAAGTGATTTTACAAAATTGAATCCTACACTTGGTACAACAAAAGAATTTGAGACTATGATTAGCGAAGCGCACAAGCGTGGTATGCGTATTATGGTTGACATTGTTGTAAACCATGCCGGATATGGTACAGAATCAACATTTGCTGATATGCTAAGGGATAAGAGTGTCAGTGAAGGAGATATTAAATCATGGCAGTCTGGTTTACCGGATTTTGCAACAGAGAATGCAGATGTCAGGGCAAAATTAGTAGAATGGCAGACATCATGGATGAAGGATTATGGAGTTGATTATTTCCGTGTAGATACTGTAAAGCATGTTGACAGTACAACATGGGCAGCACTTAAAAATTCTACAACAGAAGTAAATCCGTCTTTCAAGATGATTGGAGAATATTACGGTGCTGGATATGCAGCAAATGGTAATACATTAGGTAGCGGTCAGATGGATGCAGACCTTGATTTCGATTTTAATGACCAGGCAACAAGCTTTGTAAGTGGCAATATTTCTTCTGTAGAGAAATTCCTTTCTGCAAGAAATTCAGCACTTAATAACACATACATGACAGGTCAGTTCTTGAGCAGTCATGATGAAGATGGATTTAAAGCTGCCTTAATGAAAGGAAAAGGATATAACAAGGATGAGGCAACATCAGCAGCATTAGTAGCAGCTACATTACAGCTTACTGCAAAGGGTATTCCGGTTATCTATTATGGTGAAGAAGTTGGTTTAAGTGGATTAAATAATTATCCATACCAGACTAATAGATATGACATGGATTTCTCACTGGCAACAGAGGACAATGTCACATATCAGCATTATAAGAATCTGCTGAGCATCCGTAATGCATACACAGATGTATTTGCAAGAGGAAGCAGAAATGTTGTGGCAAGTTCTGATGAGGAAGGCTATGATGTAATTGCAAGAAGCTATGGTGATACTACATTATATGTTGGTATGAATATCAATGATACCGCAAAAGAAGTAAAAGTTCCGGTTAATGCAAATGCAGGAGATACAGTTAAAAATCTTTATGATGGTAAAACATATACTGTTTCTTCTGATAAGACTGTAACAGTAAGCATTCCGGCAGCAAAGGATGGTGGAACAGTCATTCTTACCGAGGTGAAGAAAACAGTAGATCCAACACCGGCAGATCCGGGCAAGAAAGATCCAACACCAACACCAGTAAAGAAAGATGGAGTTATTTCCGTAACAGATAAGGCAGCTATTAAAACCAAAAAAGCAGCTCCAAAGAGTGGCGATGACAATGAAGCAGCTACATATGTATGCTTACTTGGACTCGCAATGGTAGCAATTACAGCAGCTACATATCGCAAGAAAAGAGCTTGCAAATAAAACAGCTTTTAAACTAAACATTTTATAAACCTCTTAGATGCCGCACCTTCGGGTGCGGCATTTACTATAAATTGGGAAAGAAGTCATATTGCTATCATCATGTTAAATACATTATAATAAGAAGAAAACAGCTAAGGCTGTCAAGGAGAAAAATATGAAAAGTACAGCGTTTGATATGGCTATGATGGCATACAGACAAAATGATATGGAGGGAGCATTCCGTCAATTTCTGCCACTGGCAGAGACTGGCGATGCAGATGCCATGAATATGGCTGCAAATATGTTTGAAAGAGGTCAGGGCACATACCGGGATCCCGGGCGCGCAGTGTTTTGGTGGAAGAAAGCAGTGGAGCTTGGAAATGTGGATGCACTTGCCGATTATGGTCATTATCTGGTCACCACCTTTTTTGATGGCAAGGAGCAGAAGCTTGGAGCAGGGTATCTGGTTGCTGCAACGGAGCGTGGCAACAACAGAGCGGGAGAGAGCCTAGTGGAGTTTGCTCTTAAAAATAACGAGGCCGGAGTCAAAGTATACAGGACAGCAGCAGATTACTGCGACCGGGCTATTGACGCTGCGACAGATTCATATCTTCGCACACAGTATGTGCAGAAAAAGGGTATGCTTAAATATAAGCTCAGACAGCACAGACTTGGAAACAATTATGTATATCTGGCAGCGGTATTTTCGGCGATAGGAGCAGTATTGCTCATGATTGCATCAGTGGATTTGTTTCTTGAGCTGCATATGGAGTATTGCGATATGTTTAAGCTGTTTTCGTATAGTAAAATGATACCATGGGAGACAGATATAGCGATGTTCTTTGGTGCGATGCTTTTATTTACGCTTGGCAAGGTGACAAATAAGCTTCATGTGGCGAGCTTTTTGCAGCTTCTTGCATCGGTATTTGCGGTGGCAGTTGTTGCCATGCACTTTATCTGTGTGATAAATGATGGCAGAGCTTGGTATGACAAGTTGCTTTGGTATGTGGTACTTGTTGTCATTCCACTTATGCTCGGAAAGCTGTTGGGTGAGATACTGAGAAAGATTATCGGCATACAGTAAAATAATATTTTGATATGTAACCGGAGGAGAATGAACATGACTCTGCAACAATTAAAATACGTGGTGACAGTGGCAGAATGCGGCAATATAACAGAGGCTGCAAAGCAGCTTTTTGTCTCGCAGCCCACTGTGACAAGCGCTATACATGACCTGGAAAAAGAGATGCAGATAGTTATTTTCATCAGGACAAACAAGGGAGTGATACTATCAGAAGATGGTGAGAGATTTCTCGGTCATGCCAGACAGGTGCTCGAGCAGGTAGATCTCATCGAGGGCATCTACAAGGATGATGTGGTGAGTAAGCCGCACTTTGCGGTATCGTGTCAGCACTATTCCTTTGCAGTGAATGCATTTGTGGATGTAATCAGAAAGTTTGATGCATATCAGTATGATTTTACCATCAGGGAGGAGCAGACTCACGAAATTATTGAGGATGTCACGAATTTAAAGAGTGAGCTGGGAGTCATATATCTAAGCTCCAAGAATACGGAGGTGCTCTCAAAGATGCTAAAGCGTAATGAGCTTGAGTTCACAGAGCTTTTTACAGCCACACCGCATGTATTCATATGTGACAGTCACCCGCTTGCTTCAAAAAATAGCATCACGATGGATGATCTGCAGGACTATCCGTACCTGACGTATGAGCAGGGAGAATACAATTCACAGTACTTTTCGGAGGAGTTTGTCAGTACTCTTGACAGCAGAAAGAATATCAGGGTCAGAGACAGAGCTACACTTTTTAATCTGATAATTGGCTTAAATGGCTACACAGTGTGCTCAGGAGTGATTTCCGCAGAGCTCAATGGAAGGAATATTATATCAAAGCCACTTGACGTGGAGGAGTATATGAGGATAGGCATTATCAGCAGAAAAGGTGTGGTACTCTCGCGATATGCAAGGGAGTATGTTGATGCATTGAAGGTGCACTGTATGTGACCCGCACTACACCGAGAAAGTAGCAATTTGCTGCCGGAATGCAGCAAATTAGCGGATTTCGAGGTGGAGTCAGATTACGGGAATGCGTAGCATGTAGTAATCTGATTAATCATAAATGAGGGACAAAATACCTTTTGCCCCTATAATTATAATATATAAGGTCTAAATATATACAAGCATTTGGTACAAGGAGCATAGCATGTACGATAGTATAATAATAGGAACAGGTCCTGCCGGACTGTCGGCAGCCCTGAATTTAAAAACATATAAAAAGGATTTTATCTGGTTTGGTTCAAAGAATCTAAGCGATAAGGTGCAAAAGGCAGAGAAAATCACAAACTATCCGGGTTTTCCGCTGATAAGTGGACAGGAGCTGTTTGAACGCTTTGACGCTCACAGGAGGGCAGCGGGAATTGATATAACAGAAAAGACTGTGACCAATATCATGCCTGCAGGAAACGGCTTTATGGTGCTTGCAGATAATGAGATGTATGAGGCAAGGACTCTCATACTTTGCATGGGTGTGATGTCTGCAAAGCAGCTGGACAGGGAGGATGAGCTGCTTGGAAAAAGGCTTAGCTACTGTGCCACCTGTGATGGCATGTTTTACAAGGGTAAGAGGATAGCTGTCATATGTAATGACAAAAAGTATGAGCATGAGGTAAAATATCTTGCAGATCTTGCGTCAGAGGTATTGTACTATCCATCCTTTAATGACAGTGAAATAGAGCTTCCAAATGTGGATATATCAAAGGATACACCTGTTGCATTAACCGGAGATTCGTTTGTGGAAGGAATTACGCTTCGAAGTGGAAAGACTGAGAGCGTAGACGGAGTATTCTGCCTCAGGAACGCCATCGCACCATCAAAGCTTATGCCACAGCTTGAAATAGAAAACGGACATATATTGGTGGACAGAGCCCAACAGACAAATGTAGCAGGCTGTTTTGCGGCAGGAGACTGCACAGGCAGACCTTACCAGTATACGAAGGCTGTGGGAGAGGGGAATGTGGCAGCACACTCTTGTATACAATATCTCAGTAAATCAGAAAAATAATATGGCAATGGCATAGAGGTTGGTTAAAGCATATTAAAGGCAATTACAGCTAATTATAGCCACTTACCGTTGAGAAGATACTGATTTCTCTCAGCTCCCACTGAGACAAACTGTATTTCATGTCTTAGCATGTCCTCAAGGAAGCTTATGTAGCGCTTAGCATTTACCGGCAGCTCATCATAAGACCTGCAATTTGATATATCGGTTTTCCACCCCGGCAGCATTTTGACTACCGGGGTATATTTTTCCAGATTTTCGGTAGGGTCAAAGACGTTTGTTACAGCGTTTTTATACTGATACCCTGTGATAACAGGAATCTGATCCATGATGCTCAGGACATCTAGTTTGGTCAGTGCGATTTTATCGGCATGCTGGCATTTTAGGCCATAGCGGCTTGCAACGGCATCAAATGGACCCACACGACGGGGCCTTCCGGTGGCAGCACCATATTCGCCACCATATTTGCGGACCATTTCAGTCCATTCACCGTTCATGGCTTTTTCTGCGACAAATGGTCCGGCTCCGACACAGGTAGAGTATGCCTTTAACACACCGACCACATGGTCTAATGAGGCACCAGGGATACCGGCACCTATAGGACCGTAAGCTGAGATGGTGGAGGAGCTTGAAGTATATGGGAAAATACCATAGTCTATATCCCTCATTGCACCAAGCTGTGCTTCAAGTACAACACGCTTTCCCTTTGATAGTGCATCCTCAAGGAATGCACCGGTATCTGTGATATAAGGTGCATATTTTGCAGCCTTCTGCCTGCACCATGACAAAAGAGCTGACAGAGACATAGGTTCCTGATGATAGCAGCCTGCAAGCTCAAGATTTTTAGCTTCAAGCATTGTCTTAAGTCTGGCCTGTACATTCTCATCGTCTAAGTGGAGTAAATCACCGAGACGGATTGTTTTTTTGCGATATTTATCGCTGTATGCATAGGCAATACCGCGTTTGGTAGAGCCGAAGGCTGCTCCGGACTTTGAAAGGCGTGCTTCTTCAAGCTCATCCTGTATTTTATGCCACGGCATTGAAATTGTGGCTCTTGTTGATAATTTCAGGTTTTTTGGTGAAACAGATACATCTTGTGTTCTGATCTGTGCAATTTCATTGGACAGATGGTTTAGGTCAATAACCATTCCGTCACCGAGCACACATACTACATCCGGGTGAAGTATTCCGGATGGAAGCAGATTTAAGACAAATTTTCCCTGTTTATTAACTACTGTGTGTCCGGCATTGTTACCACCCTGATAGCGGACTACGATATCCGCATGTTCTGCGAGAAGGTCGATGACACGACCCTTTCCCTCGTCTCCCCAGTTTATTCCTGTAACTGCTGTAAGCATGATGAATGCCTCCTTGTTTTTTGAGTTTAATATTTGGATGTTGGTGCAGAGCTTGTGCTGTCCGAAATTTGAATGGTATAAAACAAGTCTGCTTATAATGTGTATGATTCTGTTACGTGCAATACCTAAACGTCTTATCAGTTAGTATTCTTGCAAAGATGAGTCCGAGCGGCAGTGCAATGATAATCATGATTGCTGATGCAAACCATGAAACAGCATCCGAAAGTGCCATTATGCCGAAATTGTATATAGCCCGATACAGATAAAGTCCCGGAACCATTATGACTATGGATGGAACAGTAAGGGATATTCTCGGATATCCGTTGTTTTCCTTGATAAATGATGCGAGAAGCCCTGCTGTGAGAGCTCCGGCAAATGCGGCAGCAGGAGCCGGCATACCTGTCAGGTCTACCAGCTCAAGCCGCAGTGAATTTGCTATGGCACCGATAAGAGCAGCTGTTGCAGCCATGGAAGCAGGGCTGTTGAACATGATTGAGAATCCAAACACACCGAAGAAGCTCATTATAAGCCTCAGGATTAGATGTAGTACGGGGCCCAGATCCAAATCTTCAAAGTCTATAGGCTTAAGCTGCAGAAGCAGTGCCATAATCCATGCAAACATCGTGGCTACCATGACTATTATTATTGCATAGGCAAGGCGTTCAAGACCGGAGCGCAAATCCAGCTTTGCCAGGTCGATTCCGCTTGTGATAAACGGAAATCCCGGAATGATAAAGAGCATGGAACAGATGTATCCGGCTTCATGAATTGATGGTACATTGAAAGCCATCTCTGCAATTTTTAAAAATGCCGCATATATGAAGCATGAGGCAGAAATTGATACCGCTATATTTAGGAACAAAGTAAAATGATGTTTTATAAGCTTTGTACGTATGAGATTTCCGATGCCGGCTGCTACAAATGCCAGTATCATTTCAATAGGGCCTCCTCCGAGCAAAAATGTGAAGGCACAGCATGCTATAGCTGCTGCAAGTCCAAGCCTTGCAGGGGAGTAAATGGCATGAATCTGTTCAATCTCATCAAGTCGCCGGTGAATTTCTTCGCCAGTCAGGTGGGCTTCCTCCGTTGGAAAATTGTCGACAAACTGCTCCATGCGATAGAGCTTTGATGTGTTTACACCTGTGTTTGCTATGCTGAGTGACTGTGATATACAGTCATTTCCGTCAAAGCAGTTAAACTCGATTGACATAAGTCCGACATCCACTGTACATGTGACACCAAGCACCTTTGAGAGCCGGTTCATGGAGGTTCTCACACGCCAGGCTCCTGTGCCGCAGGAGAGCATGATGAGTCCGACACGTCCGATTACAGAGGCTTTTTCAATCAGTCCAGCCTTATCTATGAGTATATTTCCATCCTGTCTGGCATAATCATGCCAGGGGATTTCCATATGATTTTTTTCCATGATATCTGTGTAGCTGTTATCTGCCATAAATTATCGCCTCGGCCTTTTGTACATGTTTTTCAAGATTTTTTAGGAAATGAGAGCTTCGCAGGAAAATACCAATTTCATCATACCGCTTGTCATTTTCCACAAGAGAGTCCTGACCGTAAAAAACATATGCCATAGGAAGCTCCTTTTCAATCTGTATCATCAGATCCCATACGGCAGAGTAAGCCTCAGCCTCAGTCTCCTTGAGTTTTACGGTATCTGGAAGCTCACGTATCAGGAGTATTCCGTCATGCTTTACAATGACCTGCTGTGTGGGAGTCATATGCTCGGAATCATATGTGTGGCTGTAGCGGTAAGCCTGTGCATAGTAGATATCCTTTTTGTCTGGCATATCGTTGTATATCTCATGAAAATGTATATAGTTCTTGTCGTGAGATATGTGTTTATATTCGGGCAGCGGATTTCCGTGTTCATCGGTCATGATTATCGGATTTTGATGTCCGTCGGCATTGAACCTGTACGGTATGATATATGAATTGCGCAGCAGATCAAATACTGTGTTGTTGCACAGGCACATAAGCAGTGCGGAAAGATCGCGGTTGGTATATGCATTGAAGAGAGCTTTAGCAAATTTTTCTGCCGGAAGAGATACATCAAATTCATCATTGTAAACCAGATTTTCATTGAAGGTTTCCATAAGCCTGTCACAGGCCCATGGATCATTTAATATCTTCTGAAACAGAATGTCTGCATGATCTTCTCTTGGAAACATTGTCTTTTCACTCATTTGAAACACGTCCTTTTCTTATATATATAATCAATATTTCTCTTTTGAGCATTTATGATTATACAATTATGATTATAATAAGTAAAAAGTATAATTGATATAATTGAAATATCATATTATTATATCATTAGTGTCTGTGTATTACCGGAAAAATGACAGGTAAAACAATAATAAAAAGGAGACTTTGAATATGGATATAAATTTTGAGTACTATAAGATATTTTATTATGTTGCAAAATACTGTAATTTCACAAAAGCTGCGAGGGCACTTGGAAACAGCCAGCCGAATGTAACCCGCGCCATGAACAACTTAGAGCAGCAGATAAACAGCATACTTTTTATCAGAAATAACAGAGGTGTGCAGCTCACACCGGAGGGAGAGCGTTTGTACGCGCATGTATCTGCAGCGATGTCACAGATACTTGCGGCGGAGGAGGAGCTGTCAGACAGCACAGGACTGTCACACGGAAGCGTATCAATAGGAGCCAGTGAGACAGCTCTAAACATATATCTGCTTGACAGGCTAAAGACTTTTCACATGGCATATCCGGGTATCAGGCTTAAGATATATAATCACTCCACCCCACAGGCTATAAATGCCGTAAAAAACGGCATGATTGATTTTGCAGTGGTATCGACGCCGGCTGAGGTGGAGGCCCCTCTTAAGATGATAAAGCTTGGTTCATTTCAGGAGATTCTTGTGGGTGGAACCACCTTTACTGCGCTCGGAAGCCAGACTCTGTCATTAAATGAGCTGCATAATTATCCGCTTATCGGACTGGGGCGGGAGACCATGACATTTCAGTTTTTTAACAGATTTTTTATGTCACACGGGCTTGAATTCGCGCCTGATACAGAGACCGCAACGACAGATCAGATACTGCCACTTGTGAAAAGTGAGCTTGGTCTTGCCTTTATGCCAAAGCCGATGGCAGAGGCTGCGATAGCAAATCGCGAGATTGTAGAGATAGCTCTGGAGGAGGAGATACCGCAGAGAAATATATGTATGGTATATGATATTCATCACCCGATCAGTGCGGCGGCAAGAGAGTTAAAGAAAGTTATATCAGACAGCCATAAGGTGTGATTGGCAGTCGGTGGGATATACATAGATAACTGGCAGGTTACATATTGCAACAGGTATGTTACACATTGGCAGGTTTGTAACTTACATCTCGTTTAATACTTTGTTAAAATATAGTCAGGCAGATAAGTTATAAGAATTTATCGGCAGAGTTTTTTAGGAGTATTTTTAAAATTGGAAGGAGATTTTACACTATGGCTAACAGAATCATGTTAAACGAGACATCTTATCACGGATCAGGTGCAATCCAGGAGATTGCAACAGAGGCAAAAGCGCATGGCTTTAAAAAAGCACTGGTATGCTCTGACCCTGACTTAATCAAATTTGGGGTTACAGCAAAGGTAACAGATATCCTTGATAAGAACGGATTGGAATATGAGATTTACTCAGAGATTAAGCCAAACCCAACAATCGACAACGTAAAGCATGGAGTGGAGACATTTAAGAAATCAGGAGCTGATTACCTCATTGCAATCGGAGGCGGCTCATCTATGGATACATCAAAGGCAATCGGTATCATCATCGCAAACCCGGAGTTTGAGGATGTAAGAAGCTTAGAGGGTGTTGCACCTACAAAGAAGCCTTGTGTTCCTATCATCGCAGTACCTACAACAGCAGGAACAGCAGCAGAGGTTACAATCAACTATGTCATCACAGATGTAGAGAGAAAGAGAAAGTTTGTATGTGTAGACCCACATGACATGCCAATCATCGCAATCGTAGACCCAGACATGATGTCATCAATGCCAAAGGGACTTACAGCATCAACAGGTATGGACGCACTTACACATGCTATCGAGGGATACACAACAAAGGCTGCATGGGAGATGACAGATATGTTCCATCTCAAAGCAATCGAGATTATTGCAAGATCCTTAAGAAGTGCAGTTGCCAATGAAAAAGAGGGTCGTGAGGGTATGGCTCTTGGAGAGTACATTGCCGGAATGGGATTTTCAAATGTTGGACTTGGAATCGCTCATTCAATGGCTCATACACTCGGAGCTGTTTATGATACACCACACGGAGTAGCGTGTGCTATGATGCTTCCAATCGTAATGGAGTACAATGCAGACTGTACAGGTGAGAAATATCGTGAAATTGCCCGTGCAATGGGAGTTAAGGGAGTAGATGATATGTCTGTAGAGGAGTACAGAAAGGCTGCAATTGATGCTGTAGCACAGCTCTCTGTAGATGTAGGAATCCCAACAAAGCTCGAGGCTATAAAGGAGGAAGACTTAGAATTCCTCGCAGAGTCTGCTCACGCAGATGCATGTGCACCTGGAAATCCAAAGGATGCAAGTGTTGAGGATTTGAAGGCTCTTTTCCGTAAGATTATGTAATTCGGCAACAGCTTACAGGGATGTTTGTGAATAGTTACGATTAAGAATGAAATAAAATAGAAAATCCGGGAACTGTCAATTGACAGCATTCCCGGATTTTTAACGCTGATATAACTATTCAGACTACCGTGCACATTTGTAAAAATTGCACGATACTTGTTCTAAATGGTTCTGAATATTACCTTGAATTATATCAGGTTTACCTCGCGAAACACGTCGGCAAGCTCCTTTGGCATAGCATCAGCGAGTAGTCCGGCAAGCTCCTGAGGGGTGAAGTTTTTATTGCCAAGCACCCACTGTGTTGTCATAAAGACAGAGCCCTGACAGTACATCTCAAGCTGAAACAACAGCTTGTCGGATATTTTCCGGTGGCTTTTTCCCTCAATCTGGTCAATATAAAACTGACGAATCAGCTCAAAATCATGCTCCTTTAGATTGTTCTGCTCATCATTTTTAAAAGCAGCCTTAAAGAAAAGGTGCTCCATACGGATATATTCAAATTTTTTAACAAGGCTTTCGTACACTGTACTGCCCTCACCCATCTGGTGAAAGGATTCAATCAGTATCTTATCAAAATACCAGTTTATCAGGTCATATTTGTCCTGAAAATTTCTGTAAAAGGTTTGTCTGGTCACACCACATGTATCGCAGATTTCCTTAACAGTAATCTTCTCGACAGGAGAGGAAACCATGCATTCCTTCATGGCATTGGCCAGCTTGTATTTTATATCGTTGTTCATAATGTCTCCGAATTATAATGCAGATATCTAATGAGCCTTAAGCTTTGACATAAGTGCTTCCTGCAGTGTTTTTGAAAAATTAATTCCCTCTTCCTGCGCAGCAGTATTTAGCCAAGCCGGAATGGTAAGGGTTTTTCGGACCGATTTATCGAAATGCTCTTTGGCATATGCCTTAACATCTACTGAAACCATATTGGTAAATGCATCGGTATATGTTCCTGTTATGTCTAATTCGTCAGATAGTCTGTCAATATTGATATCAGATAATTTGGATGCTTTAGGAAATTTTTCATTATCCATCTTAGCCGTATACAGATATCCTGCAAGACAATCAACAGCCATGGCCACAGCATCTTCAAGGGTATCTCCTTGTGTTGCAAGATAATTTAAATCAGGAAAGATTACAGAGTATCCATTATCTTCCTTAAAAAAACATGCCGGATATATTGATAACATGATGAGTATACCTCCTTATGATTATTTGATTCCCGCTTGCTTACGGATAGAATTTTCAGTGATTTTGTTCAGTTCTTTGCCTTTATGAAAAGGAATAGTTACTTTTCCGGGCTTTGAAGGATGAATATAATGCCGATGTGATCCGGTTTGGTTTTTGAAAATCCACCCATCGGCAAGTATTATACGTTCCATTTCAGTTGGTTTGATCGGCATATTTTTATCCACCTTTCTTTAGTATATATATAATATAACATATGATACGTATAAATTCAATGCGTGTAAATATAATATATATAAATTTAATATGTATAATTATTGCGTATATAAACTATATATTGTTGTTTATATTTTAGTATGATCAGAAATGATTATATTACCGATTAAAAAGATTGAATTTTAAAATTTATCTGCTAATATATTGATGAAAATATTTTGAAATATACGAGGATATACATACATGAAAGACCTTACAAAAGGAAAACCATCAAGACTCATACTGGCATTTGCCATTCCAATATTTATGGCAAATATACTCCAGCTCACATACAGTATAGTTGACACGAGAATAGTCGGATCATATCTGGGAGAAAACTCACTGGCAGCAGTCGGAGCCACCACGACACTCAGCAATCTGATGATAGGCTTTTTGATGGGAATGACTGTGTAATATATTTTTATTATAATAGCAGGGCTTGTAGCGACATTTTTGTATGATGCATGTGCGGCGGCACTTAGGGCACTGGGCGATACAGTTACGCCGCTTGTATGGTTTATCATGGTGATACCGCTTTTGGTGAAGATATACACCATGCCGGTGCTTAGGAAGCAGGGGCATGGGATTTGAAAAAAGAGTGAAGCAGGCTTTACTCCAACACCAGAAGAAGTCCCATCTTGAACCTTTCGTCAGCGGTTACGCTGTGCAGTCCGTTTTTGTCAAAACGGAAATTTTCGCCTGCTGAGATTGTGTAATCTTTGCCCTCGTACTCTATTACAGCCTTGCCCTCGAGTGCGAAAATTATTGCATTTCCAGGCGCGCGATGCGGTGTGAGACCGGTGCCCTCATCGAATGCCATAAGCACGAATTTCATTGTGTCGTTGCTTACCACATCAATGTTCGTGATACTGCCATCCTCATATGAGATAAGATCCTTAAGCTTCATGACCTCGCCTGATTTGATAATTTTGTTCATATTGTTGTTCTCCTTTTTTATGATGATTTCGGTGTAAATACAGCCGGTTTCTGTTGTTACTCCGCAGAGTGTTTTCGAAGGGACTACCAGCATATCACCTTCTGATATGGTATGCTTTGCAGCATAAGCTCCGATAAGAAAATCAGCGCATCCTTTTGCAACGATGTATACCGTGGTATTATCGTAGGAATCCTGAGAGATTGACGTGCCCTTACCGAGAGAAAAATAGGTTATGGGTGTTTTGTCACTTAGCCCTGAATTTCGTGAGATGGTCATCTCGTCGCGGATAGGGCGTAAATCTTCTATTTTGAAAACCTTGTCCATAGGATTTCTTGTCCTTCTTTCTTGAATGTTGATTTCATTATTTATAATACAATATTACTATAATTTTGTCCAAAAATATGTTGCATATACAACAAAAACAATATAATGATAGAAAATATATTGATTTTTATAATGACAAAAGAATACCCCTATGTTACAATTTAGTCGAAGCATTATATTTCTGTAGAGCGTCACCACATAACACGTCAATAATTGGTGCGTATCACTTTGAAGAGGGCAGACCACTTCGCATCATTCTACAAAGGACATGGAAATTTTCGATGCTTTAAGATACCAGTAAATAGCAGGAAAATAATATGTCAGGTGTAGATAATGCCATATTTTTATGTAGGGGTACGTAGAATATATTCAGATTGTAGACAAGTTACTATTATCATTTGATGTCATTTCCTGCTCACACAAGTGAATAGGAGGAGAAAATTGGGCGTAAAGGATTCAAAAGCCAAAGAGTATCTGTCGGACAATATCAGATTTAGTGAAATCTGCAACTACATGTTGTTTGGCGGTGACAAGATTATCAAACCACAGGATTTGAGGGAATGTGATTCCACAGAGGTATTATCCATATTTGGAATTGACAAGAAACAGATTATCAGACAGAAATGGAGGGATTTACTTAAGCGTGTTTCAGTCAAATATACGGGAAACATGTATATTGTATTGATTGGCATAGAAGCACAGACTAATGTGCACTATGCTATGCCTGTAAAGACCATGATTTATGATGCTTTGAATTATGGTGACCAGGTCAATGGAGCGAAGAAGCGACATCAGAAGAACAAGGATTATAAATCGTCAGAGGAATTTTTGTCAGGATTCACGTATGATGACAAATTGACTCCGGTTATAACCATAACATTATATCTTGGTACATCAAAGTGGGATGGACCAAGAAGTCTGATTGAAATGATGCCACAGATGGATGAGAGAATATTTCCACTCATCAACGATTATAAAATTAATCTGTTGAATCCACTTGAGATTACAGATTTTTCGATGTTTGAGACTGGACTAAGACCATTATTTGAGGTGTTGAAAAATGCGTCAGATGAAAGAAAACTAAATGCTTTAATCACGACAGATGACATTTTTAAAAGAGTCGATGTTGAGACAATAGCCGCAATGAATTTGTTTGCAGGAACTGATATTGAGTATGAAGAAAAGGAAGAGGTGATTAATGTGTGTAAGGCATGGGAAGATCATAAAAAGCTTGGAATACAACAGGGGGAGACTAAGATGCTGTTTACTTTAGTAACAAAGGGAAAGCTCGATATTGATACTGCAGCAGAGGAAGCGGGTGTCAGTGTCAGTGAGTTTGAGAAATTAATGAGTGAAGCAGGTTATAAGGTGCCTGAGACTGTGTAGCATCAGACAGGAATAATTTATCAAAATGTAAATAGTAAAATCCGCTAACCATTGTACTTGGTATAGCGGATTTTTTGTGCCAAAAGGTATCACATCCGACTGTTATTGTACTGCGCTATTGCATCGGCACCGCCTAACAGCTGTATGATAAGTATAGCCCCAATCCATGGAAACAATATCGTAAAAATTCCAAACCATGCGCCAAGTGAATCGTTGCTATAGTCCCAGAAAGGTTTGTTCGGGTCATCAAGCCAGTACACATTTATGATAGTCCTAAGCTCAGAACGGGTGCTATGTCTGTTATCGCATGAAAAACGCTTGCGGTACTCCTTTCCGTCTACAGTATATGTGTATCTGGCAGCCCAGTAGCTGTAAGCGGATTGTGAATTATTGACAACGAGCCTCTTTGCATCCTCCTTCACAATCATGCCTCTCGTCACATGTCCGCGCTCCTTTGCAAGTGCTATCTTGCGCTGTAAACCAATATTTAGTTTGCAGAAAAACTTAAAATCTATGATGTACAGTGGTATTAGTGAAAGAACACCCACATTTACCTGCCACGGGTAGCTTGCAATAGCTTTAAAAACTTCTGAAAAAGTGCTCATTGAAAATCTCCCTTCTTTATATGCTGCATATTTATATATGGTATGTGAATATTATAGAAATAAGGAAGGGGATTGGCAATGGGAAAAAAATATCAATTTGTAGAATCTTTGGTATCGAAATAAACATGGCATTACTAAATTATGAATTTGACAGGCAGCTGGAGTTTGAAAGAAACGATGCGTATGCAGAGGGATTCCTGAGAGGTTATAAAGAGGGCTTTGAAAAAGAAATTGGCTGGCGATTGAGATAATGCGAGGCATATCAGGCACAATGGGAATTATCCTGACTGTGCCGATTACATCGCTTATTATGTCTTTTCTTTTGACTAGGAAAAACAAGGAGTGAGCAGCTGAAAATGCTAAACAATCACAAGCCCGTTACAACAAGGTATATCACACCAAGCACCCAGCTTGAAAATATGCCGTACAGTATCACAGGACCTGCAATCCTGAATATCTGACAGCCTATGCCAAATACCTGTCCCTCCACCTGAAATTCACATGCGGATGAGCATACTCCGTTTGCAAAGCCTGTTATAGGAACGAGAGCGCCTGCGCCTCCCCAGTTTGCGAGTGGTGCATACAGGTTTAGCGCTGTCAGTACGCAGCTTATAAGAATCAAAATCATGCTGCACCAGGCAGAGGCTTCATCGCTGCTTAACCCAAAGTATTGTGTGCAGGTATTTACTATGAGCTGTCCGATAGTGCATATGATTCCGCCGAGTATAAATGCCTTAAGCATGTTTGCAGAAAGGCAGTGAGTAGGTGTGACGCGCTTTACATATTTGTTATATTCATCATTTCGTTTTTCTTTTTGGTCAGTAGTCATGTTTTCAGACCTCCTTTTTTATAGGATGACCGTATTTTTTAAATGTATTCATATATGTGATTTTAGTTATTTGATTTGGGTATAGTTACTTATTAGAATTAAATATGAAGGATATATCAAATAATCCTTGCTACTTTCTGCTTTAAATAGTAGAATTGTAGCAAGGATTATTTTTATGCGGTAGCGCATCAATGTAATAAATCGCAGCGAAGCATATAATTGCGATAAATAATGCAAGCATCTTGCAATAAAGAAAAGGAGACACATATATGTATACACTTGACGACATCAAGAAAGAAGATCAGGAGATTGCGAGCGCCATCACAGATGAGTTTGAGCGCCAGAACAGCCATATCGAGCTTATTGCTTCTGAGAACTGGGTAAGCCCTGCTGTTATGTCAGCTATGGGAAGCATCCTCACCAATAAGTATGCTGAGGGATATCCGGGAAGAAGATACTACGGCGGCTGCGAGTGCGTGGACGAGGTAGAGGAGCTTGCCAGAGAAAGAGCCAAGGAGCTTTTCGGCGCAGAGTATGTAAATGTACAGCCACACTCAGGCGCTCAGGCCAACATGGCAGTACAGTTCGCCATCTTAAAGCCGGGCGATACCATCATGGGAATGAATCTTGACCACGGCGGACACCTCACACATGGTTCACCGGTCAACTTCTCAGGCTCATATTTCCATGTAGTGCCTTATGGAGTAAATGACGAGGGCTTCATCGATTACGACAAGGTAGAGGAGATCGCCCTTGAGTGCAAGCCAAAGATGATTATCGCAGGTGCATCTGCATATGCGAGAACTATAGATTTCAAGCGTTTCAGAGAGATTGCAGACAAGGTAGACGCAGTGCTCATGGTTGATATGGCTCATATCGCAGGACTTGTAGCGGCAGGACTTCATCCAAGCCCAATCCCATATGCACATGTTACCACAACCACTACACACAAGACTCTTCGCGGACCTCGTGGTGGAATGATTCTCTGCAGCCAGGAGATGCAGGATAAGTACAATTTCAACAAGGCTATTTTCCCGGGAATCCAGGGTGGACCTCTCATGCACGTTATCGCTGCAAAGGCAGTCTGCTTCAAGGAGGCATTACAGCCTGAGTTCAAGGAGTATCAGAAGCAGATTGTAAAGAATGCACAGGCACTTTGCAAGGGGCTTCAGAGCCGTGGCATCAAGATTGTATCAGACGGCACAGACAACCACCTCATGCTTGTAGACTTAACTCCGTTTGGTCTCACAGGAAAGTCTATCGAGAAGCTTCTCGATGCGGCTCATATAACAGCCAACAAGAATACTATTCCTAACGACCCACAGAAGCCATTTGTCACAAGCGGTATCCGTCTCGGAACACCTGCTGCCACATCAAGAGGCTTAAAGGAGGATGATTTCGACAAGGTTGCAGAGGCAATCGCCATGATCATCAAAGAGGGCGAGAGCGCAGTTGAGCCTGCAAAGGCTATCATCAAGACACTTACTGACAAGTATCCTCTTGCATTTTAAGGGTTTTCAGAGTAAAATGTTATAAGTTATAAAAACATAATACTTTGGAGGAATTATGATAGACTTAAAGTTTTTAAGAGAGAATCCGGATCTCGTAAAAGAAAATATTAAAAAGAAATTCCAGGACCACAAGCTTGTGCTCGTCGATGAAGTAATCGAGTATGACAAGAAAGCCAGAGAAGCACAGCAGGAGGCTGATGATCTTCGTGCAAAGAAGAATCAGGTTTCTAAGCAGATTGGTGCTCTTATGGCACAGGGCAAGAAGGAAGAGGCTGAGGCTGTAAAGGCTGAGGTAGCACAGATTTCAAAGCGCCTTACAGAGCTTGAGCCACTCGAGAAGGAGTATCAGGACAAGGTGCTTGAGGATATGATGAAGATTCCAAACATCATCGATCCATCAGTTCCAATCGGAAAGGATGATACCTTCAACGTGGAGAACGAGAAGTTTGGTGAGCCTGTTGTTCCTGATTTCGAGATTCCTTATCATACAGATATCATGGAGAGATTTGACGGAATAGATCTCGATGCAGCAGGAAAGGTTGCAGGAAACGGTTTCTATTATCTGATGGGAGATATCGCACGTCTTCACTCAGCCATGACAGCATATGCGCGTGACTTCATGATTGGAAAGGGCTTTACATACTGTATCCCACCATTTATGATCCGTTCAAATGTCGTAACAGGTGTTATGAGCTTTGAGGAGATGGATGCCATGATGTACAAGATTGAGGGAGAGGATCTCTACCTTATCGGCACATCTGAGCACTCAATGATCGGTAAGTTCATCGATACAATAAACGATGAGTCAAAGCTTCCATACACACTCACAAGCTACTCACCTTGCTTCCGTAAGGAAAAGGGTGCACACGGCATTGAGGAGAGAGGTGTTTACCGTATCCACCAGTTTGAGAAGCAGGAGATGATTGTTGTCTGCAAGCCACAGGATTCAAAGGAATGGTATGAGAAGATGTGGAAGTACACAGTAGAGCTTTTCAGAAGTCTCGATGTGCCTGTCCGTACTCTCGAGTGCTGTTCAGGAGACCTCGCAGATCTCAAGGTTAAGTCATGCGATGTAGAGGCATGGTCACCAAGACAGAAGAAGTACTTTGAGGTTGGAAGCTGCTCTAACTTAGGCGATGCACAGGCAAGACGTCTTAAGATTCGTGTGAAGGGCGAGGATGGCAAGAAATACTTTGCACATACTCTTAACAACACAGTTGTTGCTCCGCCACGTATGCTCATCGCATTCCTTGAGAACAACCTGAATGCAGATGGCTCTGTAAATATTCCTAAGGCACTTCAGCCATACATGGGTGGTACAGAGAAGCTTATTCCGAAGCACTAGTTTTTGAAATAAATTAGTTCATGTAGATAATTAATACATGTATATAACAGCCGTAGCTGCGATTGAAAAAGAAAATCGCGGTTACGGCTGTTTTGTGATAAAAGATAAATGCCATATTAAAAACTGGTTGACATGATATATACCGTGATATATACTAAATGCAAAAGGAGGTGTTCTATTATGTTAACAGCTAAGCTATTTGAGAATGGGCGAAGCCAGGCAGTTAGATTACCTAAGGAATGTCGTTTTGATGGAGACGAGGTTATGATAAATAAAGTCGGAGATGTGGTTTTTCTAATACCTAAAGATAATGAGTGGGCAGGACTGCTTAGTAGTCTGGATATGTTTACAGATGATTTCATGAAAGAAGGACGCATGCAGCCAGAAGTACAGGTACGAGAAAGTTTTTAATGAAAAGGGGTTTTTATGAAATACATGTTGGATACGAATATTTGCATATATGCAATAAAAAATAAACCTAAGGAAGTAATAAAGCATATTTTATCACACAAATCAGATGAATTATGTATATCAGCAATTAGCTACGGCGAATTAATGCACGGTGTGGAGAAAAGCACGTATCGCGAAAAAAATTATCTTGCGCTCTCTCTGTTTTTATCATCAATTACAATTTTACAATTTGATGGTATTGCAGCGGAAAAGTATGGTCTGGTGCGTGCTGGACTTGAAACTATGGGAACACCAATCGGACCAATGGATACTTTGATTGCAGCTCATGCTTTGTCCAAAGACCTTATTCTTGTGACAAATAATACAAGAGAATTTTGTCGTGTTGATGGATTAAAGCTTGAAGACTGGACTATTGCATGATGCTACAATAAAATTTACAGAGAAGAAAATCCCTTACCAAATACTTCACTGGTGCTCATCACAGACATAAAAGCGTGCAGCTTATTCTGATGTATGAAGCTTCTAAGCTCTATGGCCTGCTTCTTTGTGAGAGTGCTGAAAACGATATAGTTTCTCTCACCGGTGTAAGCACCTCGTGCCTCCACATATGTGGCACTCTTCTCCAGTGTGTTGGTAATGTAATCGCATATCACATCCTTGTCATCGCAGATAAGCATTATGGATTTCCTGAGCATGATGTTTTCGATGATGGCATCAATCATAAATGATTTCACAACAAGTCCGACAAATGAATACAGAGCCGTCTTTATGTCAAACACAAAGCATGCAATTATAATCATGACGAGGTCGGTGAGAAATAAAGCCATGCCGATATTTTCTACATGTGCATATTTTTTTACAATCATGGCGATGACATCGGTTCCGCCACTTGAAGCACCCACATAGAAAAGCAGTGCAGATGCGATTGCAGGAAGAGCGATGGCAAAAATCAGCTCAAGCATTGGCTCGTTAGAGAGCGGATGAGTGAGCGGGTCCAGTTTTTCAAGTGCCAGAAGCTCAACTGATAAAAGAACTGTGGCATAGGTGGTCTTAATCGCAAAGCCTTTGCCAAGGAAGAAAAAACCCACTACAAGCAGGAGCATGTTCACAATAGTAGAAAACATACTTGCCGAGAGCGGCGTTATCTTCGCAAAAACAACTGCGGCACCGGTTACGCCACCGAAGGTAAAGTTGTTTGGGAACTTGAAATAGTATACACCGATTGCCATAATGGTGATACTGAGAGTCATTATCAGAAAATTTTTTATCTGTTTAAGCATTCTTGTTCTCCTTTGTGATTTGACAGCTTATCATGTAAATCCTGATATTTATTTGCATGGATAGTGTAGGACGATGAATGTCTGATGTCAATATAATCTGTTAAATAAATTATAAGTATTATTTCTATAAGAGATATATTATATTAGTAAAACTAATAAGAATAATTACAATATATAATTGGAAAATTTAGCACTATGAAGGTATACTATAGGTATTGAACGAATTGCAGATTATTAGGAGGAACAATAATGGATTACAAGAATTCAGGTGTTGATATCGAGGCAGGTTACAAGTCAGTAGAGCTTATGAAAAAGCATGTAAAGGAGACTATGAGACCGGAGGTGTTAGGTGGTCTCGGAGGCTTCTCAGGAGCGTTCTCACTTGCTTCCATCAAGGATATGGAGGATCCGGTGCTTTTATCGGGAACAGATGGCTGCGGAACTAAGGTAAAGCTTGCTTTCATCATGGACAAGCATGATACAATCGGAATCGATGCAGTTGCCATGTGTGTAAATGATGTGGCATGTGCAGGCGGTGAGCCATTATTTTTCCTTGATTATATAGCATGTGGCAAGAACTATCCGGAGAAGATTGCTACAATCGTAAGCGGTGTGGCAGAGGGCTGTAAGCAGTCAGGCTGTGCACTCGTTGGTGGCGAGACAGCAGAGCATCCGGGTCTTATGCCTGAGGACGAGTATGACCTTGCAGGCTTTGCGGTTGGTGTGGTTGACAGAAAGGACATCATCACAGGCGAGAGTTTAAAGGATGGTGATGTACTTATAGGAATGGCATCCACAGGCGTACACTCAAATGGATTTTCACTTGTCAGAAAGATTTTCAAGATGGACAAGGAGACATTAAATACATATCATGAGGAGCTTGGCACTACACTTGGAGAGGCACTTCTTGCCCCTACAAGAATCTATGTAAAGGCTCTTAAGGCTGTAAAGGACGCAGGAGTCACAGTAAAGGCCTGCAGTCATATCACAGGCGGCGGCTTCTATGAGAATATCCCACGTATGCTCATCGATGGCAAGCGTGCCGTAGTTGAGAAAAACAGCTACCCTGTTCCACCAATCTTTAAAATGATGGCTAGAGAGGGAAATGTTGAGGAGCAGATGATGTACAATACCTACAACATGGGACTTGGAATGATTGTCGCAGTTGACCCTGCAGACGTGGACAAGACTATGGAGGCTATGAAGTCTGCCGGAGATACACCATACGTAGTCGGAAAGATTATTGACGGCGAGAAGGGTGTAGATCTCGTATAATTACGTATACGGCTTTGTGAGGAAAAAGAATGAAAATTGCAGTATGTGTATCTGGTGGCGGCACCAATCTTCAGGCCATCATAGATGCAATAGATAACGGAACAATTACAAACACACAGATAGAGGTTGTTATAAGCAACAACGCAGATGCATATGCCCTTGAGAGAGCTAAAAAGGCAGGAATAAAGGCAGTGTGTATCTCACCAAAGAGCTATGAAAACAGAGCTGCCTTCAATGAGGATTTTTTAAAGCAGCTTAACTCATATCATGTGGATTTAGTCGTACTGGCAGGCTTTCTGGTAGTGATTCCGCCTGAGATGATAAAGCAGTACAGAAACAGAATCATAAATATCCATCCATCGCTCATACCATCCTTCTGCGGTACAGGCTACTATGGCCTTAAGGTGCATGAGGGAGTGCTTGCACGCGGTGTGAGAGTGACAGGTGCCACCTGCCACTTTGTGGATGAAGGCACAGACACAGGTCCTATTATTTTACAGAAGGCAGTCGAAGTAAAGCAGGGCGACACACCTGAGGTGCTTCAGCGCAGGGTTATGGAGCAGGCTGAGTGGAAAATCATGCCACACGCTATCGACCTGATAGCAAATGGCAGGGTGTCAGTAGAAGACGGACATGTTATTATAGATGAGAAGTAATGACAGTGCTGTAAGTAATTAGTATGTAAACACAGGTAGATTATGATTACCGGACAATGAAAAGCTTATATATAGCTTAGGTATAGGAGGCAAAAATGAAGGTATTAGTAGTAGGAAGCGGCGGAAGAGAGCATGCAATATGCAGGGCTGTTGCAAAGAGCTCACGCGTTGACAAGATATACTGTGCACCGGGCAATGCAGGTATCGCTGCACTTGCAGAGTGTGTGCCAATCGGTGCGATGGAATTTGATAAGCTCGTATCATTTGCAAAGGATAATGCCATTGATTTTACAATCATCGGTATGGATGATCCGCTTGTAGGAGGTATCGTTGACGAGTTTGAAAAGGCAGGGCTCAAGTGCTTCGGACCAAAGAAGAATGCAGCTATTCTTGAGGGCTCAAAGGCATTTTCAAAGGACCTCATGAAAAAGTATAATATCCCTACTGCGGCATATGAGAATTTTACTGATGCAAAAGAGGCTCTTAAATATTTAGAGACAGCAAAGTTCCCTATCGTTTTAAAGGCAGATGGACTTGCTCTCGGAAAGGGTGTACTTATCTGTAATACTCTTGAGGAGGCAAAAGAGGGTGTCAGAACCATCATGGAGGACAAGAAGTTCGGAACAGCCGGAAACACCATGGTAGTTGAGGAGTTCATGACAGGCCGCGAGGTTTCTGTGCTTTCATTTGTAGATGGAAAGACTATCAGGATTATGTCATCTGCGCAGGATCACAAGCGTGCAGGCGATGGAGATACAGGTCTTAATACAGGCGGCATGGGCAATTTCTCACCTAGTCCGTTCTATACCAAAGAGGTCGATGATTTCTGCAAGAAGTATATTTATCAGGCAACTGTAGATGCTATGGCTAAAGAGGGCAGACCTTTTACAGGAGTAATTTTCTTCGGACTCATGCTCACAGAGGATGGACCAAAGGTGCTTGAGTACAATGCGAGATTCGGAGATCCTGAGGCTCAGGTTGTGCTTCCTCGTATGAAGAATGATATCATTGATGTGATGGAGGCCTGTGTAGACGGAACTCTTGACACAATAGATTTGCAGTTTGAGGACAATGCATGCGTATGCGTAGTTCTGGCATCAGACGGATATCCTGTCAAGTATGAGAAGGGCTTTAAGATAACAGGGTTTGAGAAGTTTGACGGCAAAGAGGATTATTACTGCTATCATGCCGGCACCAAATTTGATGCTGACGGCAATATCGTCACAAACGGAGGACGTGTGCTTGGTATCACTGCAACAGGCGCCACACTCAAGGAGGCCAGAGCCAAGGCTTACGAGGCAACAGAGTGGGTACAGTTTGATAATAAATACATGAGACATGATATCGGAAAGGCAATAGATGAAGCATAAGGGTATTATTTTTGATATGGATGGAACTCTCTGGGATTCTGCAGAGAATGTGGCAAAATCATGGAATAAGGCCATAGCAGATTATGGCTATGAGAGAGCACCTATCACAAAAGAAGACATGTATTCAGTAATGGGAAAGACAATGGATGTACTGGCATCCATTATCTTTCCTAATTGTACTTGCAGAGATGAGTTAATTAATGTATGCTATAGGGAAGAAAATGATTACCTGACCGCTCACGGAGGAGAGCTTTATCCTGATGTGGAAAAGACACTTGATGAGCTGTCAGAAAGCTATGACCTTTATATAGTCAGCAATTGTCAGCGTGGTTATATAGAGTCTTTTTTTGCGTACCACGGACTTGGCAGGTTTTTTAAAGATACTGAGTGCTACGGCAACAATGAGCTTGAGAAGTCAGAAAACATAAAGCTTATTGTAGAGCGCAATAATATAGATGAGGCAGTGTATGTCGGAGACATACAGGGAGATTACGATTCCAGCAAAAAGGCAGGAGTAAAGTTCATCCATGCAGCATACGGTTTTGGCACAATAGATGACGCTGTGCCTGCTATTCGCAAATTCTCTGAGCTGCCGCAGGTGGCTGACAGAGTATTTGAGGAAATTGAAAAGCTCTGATGAGAATTTAATTTGAAGTAAAGTTTATGAATATGTAGATAATGGGGTTTCCACATGGCAGATAAGCGTAACAGAGGGAGAAGAATTACAGATAGAATAACAGAGGCTTACTATGAGCTGATGAAGATTGTTGCAGAAAACAATCATGAGCGCATGTTTGAGTACTATGTGGAAGATGATGAGGCATATATTTTCAAAATAGTCAACTCTTCTCCGGCTCAGGAGACAGCATATCCGGTTTTTAAACAAAATATTGACACATACATGTCAGAGTGTCCGGCAGACAGCATCGAATGCTTCAAAAAGCAGCTTGATAAATGTCTGCTTCGGCCTATGCGTACTGCATTCCAGCTTAGTTTTATATCAGAGGATGGCAAGAGCAAGCCGGTTGAGATGTACATGGTCAGCATACCTGATTTGGATAAAAAGGTATGTATGGTAGTTGGAGTAATGTTTGATATCAGAGATGAAAAGGGGCTTTTGGACTCGCTGACAGGCACATACAATCACCTTGCATTTGAGAATAAATGTACATCACTTATCAGGCAAAAGGGAACAAAGCTTTTATTTGTGATGCTTGATGTGGATGATTTCAAGATAGTAAATGACACCTTGGGACACAATGTGGGGGATAGGGTATTAAGCCAGACAGGACAGGTGCTTAAGGAAGCAGTTGGAGCCAATGGTATAGTTGGCAGGCTTGGCGGTGATGAGTTTGCAGCGATTGTATTTGGATTAGAGGACAGTGATGCTGTGGACGAGTTCTGCGTAAAGCTGTCAGGCAGACTGAAGAATATTATCTTTGATATGGAGTATTCTGCATCAATCGGCATGACTACCGGCGATGACAGAGAGCTGACCTTTAAGGATCTGTACTATGAGGCGGATCAGGCTATGTATTACTCAAAGAGGCAGGGAAAGAATCGCATATCGTTTTTCGATTCTATCAGGAAAAATGGTATAACCGTTCCGCATAATTCCTGCGCTCCTTCCAATACAGATGTATCCTGTAAGCTGTCAGATATGGAGATATTCTCGTATGATGAAATGCCGGACTATATACTTGCAGTAGATGAGGAGAGCCGTAGAATAGTATTTGTCAACAAGGCTATCAGAAATTCAAGCGTTATGACAGCATCTCAGATTGATGAATTTATTTCAAAGCCGTTTGATGATGGGTTCATTGATTTGTTTTTACGGAAAAAAGAGCAGGGAAACAGAGTATCGGTTTTTTCAGGAAAGGACCATCCCGACAATATAGTTGCAAAGCTTTTAGGCGAAAAGAAGCTCATAATCAAGCTGAATCATAAGGATTATAATGGCTATAGACTGCTCATGATGATAGATTTGAGTGATGAGTCAAAGCTGAATGCTGTTATGAGACGGATAATCAACTACAGGTCGTTTATGCAGAATTTCATTGATGCTATTAATGATACCACCGAAGGCTTGGGGTATAGTAACTATTTACGGCTGCTTAGAGAGTTTTATAATGCAGATTGTGTGGCTGTCATTTATAATGGAGAGAGTGCGTGGGACACAATTGAGGAGATACATATACCAAGTGCCAAGATTATGGCAAAGGTGGTTAATGAATCTGTTTCAAGAGGTGCAATTACAGATTTTCTCGCTCTGTTTAATGACGCCGGTCGTGTGTTTATAAGTGATATTCAGTCAATTGAGGGTGAATACAGGGATTTATTCAAGCGTATGGCTGATGTCAGAATATGGTCTACATCTGCGGTTCTGCTAAACAAAGCAGAACAATGCTTTGGTGCCATCGCGGTTATGAATCCAAGAGCCAATTCAGGAAGTATGGATTTGATTGATATGATTGGCATTTCAATATCGAATAGTCTGTTTTATGAGAAGGCAAGGGCTGAGTATGAGTACAGGCTCAATTTTGACCAGGTTACGGGCTTAAGAAAGAGGGAAACCTTTAACAATCTCGGAGAGAGCTATGTGGAGTATGACTGCAGCTCAATGGGAGTATTTGCATCAGATATCATAAGGCTTTCAGATATAAATGATAAATTTGGATATGCGGCAGGAAATGCGCGTCTTAGGATGGTTGCAGATGTGATCAGGGGCGTTTTTACAGGCTACGATATATACAGGTACGAGCAGGATGAGATAGTTGTTTTTTGCAAGGATATTGATAAAAAATCATTTATGGGACTTGTCAGGATAGTAAGGGAAAGCCTTGATGATCTGGATGTCTCAGTATCGACAGGCTTTAGTTGGACGGACAAGCCCGACATAGCAAGGCAGCTCTCTGAGGTTCGCTTAATGTATGATATTGAAAAGGACGCAAAGCTTAAGAGTCTTGACAGTATAATGAGAAATAAGGTATTTAAGGATGTGGTTTCTGAGATTGAAAAGGGAAGCTTCATGGTGTATTATCAGCCGAAGGTTGATTCAAGAACAGGCATCACAGTCGGGGCGGAGGCCCTTATCAGATTTTTTGATGAGGCTCATGGCGTTGTAGGACCAATTCATTTTATCGAGATTTTAGAAGAAAACAGATGCTCGCATCTTATTGATTTATTTGTACTTGATGAGGTATGCAAGGCGCAGAAGCTTCGCTGTATAAGTGACAGGAGAGTGGTTCCGGTATCTGTGAATTTTTCAAAAAATTCACTGGAATATGCAGACCTCTTGGATCAGGTGAAGGAGATAATGAACAGGTATGAGCTCCCGGAGGGGCTCGTTCAGATAGAGATAACAGAGTCTGTTGGTGATATGGATATTGTATTGATAAATAATATCGCGCAGTCGCTGATTTCAATGGGCTTTCGTCTTTCGATGGATGACTTTGGCACGAAGTACTCAAATCTTGAGATGCTCTTTAAGTTTCCGTTCAGCATTGCTAAAATTGACCGTTCCCTGGTCAAGAATCTCGAGAGCAATGAGAAGAGCAGGATCATGTTAAAGCATCTCATATCCATGATTATGGAGCTTGGCATAGAGTGTGTTGCCGAGGGAGCAGAGAATGAGGAGCAGGTAAGGCTATTACAGCAGTTTGGCTGTAATATTATTCAGGGCTATTTCTATTCAAAGCCGGTTACACTTGATGTTTTCACGAGTGAGTTCGTGGAAAAAACAAGGAATCAATTGTGATTCACAATTTTATATATAATGCAGCTATTAACAGGCGTCTGTAGCAGGAAAAGCGGATAACAGCTGCAAAAAAGATAAAAGGAAAGGAAGAAAAATGTTAGAGAAAATCTTCAAACTCAAACAAAACAACACAACGGTCAAGACAGAGATTCTTGCCGGTCTGACAACATTCATGACCATGGCATATATCATTGCTCTTAACCCAAACCTCCTCACCGGATTTGGTGCTGAGGGAACAAAAGCACTATGGAACGGAGTGTTCCTGGCAACATGTATTGCTTCGGCAGTCGGTATGTTTGTCATGGCATTTCTTGCCAACAAGCCGTTTGCACTGGCTCCGGGTATGGGACTCAACAGCTTCTTTGCTGTAGTAGTTGCCAATATCGTAAGCATCACAGGCCTGTCATATGTTGACTCATTTCAGGCTGCACTGTGTATCATCCTTATTGAGGGTATTTTATTCTTCATACTTTCAATATTCAATATCCGTGACAAGATAGTAGATGCTATTCCTTATGGTGTCCGTATGGGTATTTCACCGGCTATCGGTCTTATGCTTTTAAATATCGGCTTTGGCTCAAATGCCGGTGTTTACTCAAAGGATGGTGGACCATTTTATGTGATGAAGGATTTCTTCGGTGCACTTACACCGGGACTTGCCAAAACAAATATGACAGATGGATATTCTTCAATGGTGCTCACTGTTGTGACCATGTTCATCGGACTTTTTGTTATCATTATTTTAGCTCACAAGGGTGTCAACGGAGCAGTACTTTTTGGTATGCTTGCAGCCTGCGTGGTTTACTGGGCAGGAGAAGCTATCTTCTTCGGAACAAACCCATTTGCATCACTTGCAACTGCTTCATTTGTGCCACAGTTTAAGGATATGGCTGATACTACACTGTTCAAGTTTGATTTCAAGGATTTCATCAGCATTGGATGGTTTACAGCAGTTTCACTCATCATCACATTCTGTATTATTGATATGTTTGATACCATCGGAACACTCGTTGGTACTGCATCACGTGCAGGAATGGTTGACAAAGAGGGAAATATGCCAAATATGAAGGAGGCCTTGATTTCAGATTCAGTTGCCACAATGGTTGGTGCTGTAACAGGTACATCTACCGTAACAACATTTGTTGAGTCTGCATCAGGTGTAGAGGCCGGTGGACGAACAGGTCTTACAGCTTTTACAACAGGTATTCTGTTCCTTGCATGCATCTTTATTGCACCGTTTGCAGCAATCATTCCTGCCGCAGCAACATCATCAGCACTTATCTATGTAGGTATCCTGATGCTTGGAGGTCTTAAGAAGGTGGATTTCGAGGATCTCTCACAGGTTGCTCCGGTGGCACTCATGCTTATTGCAATGCCTATCTCAGGATCTATCGGACATGGTATAGGTTTAGGACTTATCACATATACTGTACTCAAGGTATTTACAGGAAAAGCAAAGGAGGTTTCTATCCTTACTTATGCTATTTCGCTTCTCTTCCTTGTGAAGTTCTTCCTTGTAGTGTAGTGTTTTAAAGCTTAGTGATTCATAATGGTTATAGTACGAAAATGCCACTACAGCACAGTTTAATGCATCCGTAAGCCGGTACTGCGTCACTAAGTGGCTGTAAGAATTATATACTCAGTTTGTTATAGACCATGACACAACCGGCTTTTATATGCCGTCCATGGCATATAACGCCTTGCCCCGCCATCCTTGGCGGGGCATTGTTGTGTGCGGATATAATTCTAACAGCCACTAAGTGACTGCGTAAGGCTTAATGATGCATTAAACTGTGCTGTAGTGGCATTTTCTTATGTAGTGACAATAATTTATATACACAAACATATGTTCTTGACATTTAAACATAATCCATGTAAAATTATAATATGGAAAAGCATAATGAAGAGCACATTTATGTGGCAATAGATTTAAAATCATTTTACGCATCAGTAGAGTGCAGAGAGAGGGGAAAGGATGCTCTGACCACTAATCTGGTTGTGGCAGATCCAACCCGCACGGAGAAGACTATCTGTCTTGCAGTATCGCCGGCTCTTAAGGCATATGGCATACCGGGCAGAGCGCGCCTTTTTGAGGTGGTACAGCGTGTGAAGGAGGTAAACAAGCTGCGTCTGTCGAAGCTTATGGCGAGTGGGCATGCTGCCGGGACAGTGGAGAGAAGCCGACAAATTGAGGGCGAACAAGCTGATAGAAAACAATCAGCAGGTGAACAGCAAAAAAGACTCCAGGCTGAGGGCAATCCGGATGAAAGAAAAAAATATGTAACAGAAATTGATATAGCAGAAAATGATATAACAGAAAGCACAATGGCAGGCTTTGATTATGCATCATATAATGCGAATCTGCTTGATGCACATCCTGAGTATGAGCTGACATACATTGTTGCACCGCCGCGTATGGCTTTGTATATGGATTACAGTACACGCATATACAATATTTATCTTAAGTATATCGCACCTGAGGATATCAGTGTTTATTCGATAGATGAGGTTTTTATGGATGTGACACACTATCTTCGCACTTATCATATGACGGCAAGGGAGCTTGCGTCTAAGATGATAGACGATGTCCTTAAGGATACCGGTATCACGGCAACCTGCGGCATTGGTACCAATCTGTATCTGTGCAAGATAGCCATGGATATTATGGCAAAGCATGCCATGCCTGATGAGCGAGGAGTGCGTATAGCAGAGCTTAATGAGAATAGCTATAGGCGAAAGCTATGGGACCACAGGCCGATTACCGATTTCTGGAGAGTGGGAGCAGGTTATGCCAAAAAGCTCGAGGCAGCCGGCATGTATACAATGGGAGATGTGGCCAGGTGCTCAACAGGCGGTCCGAATGATTTTTACAATGAGGAAAAGCTGTATAAGATGTTTGGCATCAATGCAGAGCTTCTTATAGACCATGCATGGGGGTATGAGCCTGTTACAATAGCTGATATCAAGGCATACAGACCGCAGACCAACAGCATCAGCTCAGGGCAGGTGCTTCAGGAGCCGTATGATTATGAGAAGACAAAGCTTATTGTGCGTGAGATGACGGACCTTCTTGTGCTTGATCTGGTAGATAAGAGGCTGGTTACAGACCAGATAGTACTCACTATAGGGTATGATATTGCAAATCTGTCTAATAAGGCTGATAGCTTTTCAGGCAATAATTATGACCACGCAGTAAATAATAAAGGCAGAGACAGTATTGGCGGTAAGAAAGGTACAAACAGAGATTATACAGGTGAAATTACCATAGACCGATACGGCAGAAAGGTTCCAAAGCATGCACATGGTACAGCAAATTTAGGGCGTTATACGTCATCCACGCGCATCATCATGGATGCTGTGATGGAGCTTTATGACCGTATCATAGATCCTTCTCTTTTGACACGAAGGATTACTGTGGTGGCAAACAGGGTCTGTGATGAGAGCAAGGTGCAGGAAAGTGAGCAGTTTGAGCAGCTTGATTTATTTACAGATTATCAGGCGAGGGCTAAGGAAAAGCAGAAAGAGGATGAGGCACTTTCCAGGGAGAGAAAGCTTCAGGAGGCTATGATTTCCGTCAAGAAGAAATATGGAAAGAATGCCATGCTAAAGGGAATGAATCTTGAGGAGGGTGCCACAACTATTTCAAGGAACAATCAGATTGGCGGACACAAGGCATAGCAGCAACTGCTGTGGTTCTTAATCGGATTTTTCTTAGTGGTTTAAAATAGTTACGAAAAAGTATATAAGGAGCATGGCATGGGAAAATATGATGATATTATAGATTTACCACATCATGTGTCAAAGGTACATCCGCAGATGTCTATATGGGACCGCTCAGCACAGTTTGCACCTTTTGCGGCACTTACAGGTCATGAGGAGGCTATTGCAGAGACAGCGAGGCTGACAAAAGAGTGGCATGAGCCTGATGAGGACAAAAAAAGAGAGCTTGATGAGAAAATGAATGAGCTCATGATGCTTTATAGAAAGCGTAATTTAAATTCAGACAGTTTATATGACGAAAATGTCATAAACACCATGGCAGAGAATTATTTTGAGGTGACATATTTTGTGCCGGATGAGCACAAGGAGGGTGGCAGCTATGAGCATGTGACAGGGTATCTTAAAAAGCTTGATAGCATAGGGCACCTGATGATAGTTGTGGATGATAATGGTGCAGAGACGGTAATTGATACAAGAAGAATATATGATATCGATTTGTGATGATTTTGTTAGGAATGCATTACTTGTAAATGTGGTATAGAAAGCAGGAAATTATAAAGATGGACAAGCAGATAGAAAGAGCCGGGGATGACAATAAAAATAATATTGGTGTGTTATATGGCATCGGTGTAGGTCCGGGAGATCCCGGGCTTATGACTTTAAAGGCTATTAATACGATAAAAGCATGTGATATAATTGCAATCCCTGCAGTTTCAAAAGAGGAATGCTATGCGTACAGCATAGTGCAGGCTGTTTTACCGGAGATAGAGAAAAAACATATTATGTGCACTCCGTTTCCCATGATAAAGGACAAGGAAAAGCTTACTATATCACACAATAAGATATACTGTGACATAGTTAATGTGCTTGAAGATGGGAAAAATGTGGCAATGCTTACAATCGGCGATCCAAGCGTGTATTCGACATATATGTATATCCATAAGCGTGTCATGCAGGCAGGTTTTACGGCAGTGATGATAAGCGGTGTGCCGTCGTTTTGTGCAGCTGCAGCGCGGCTTGGCATTTCGCTTGGTGAGATGATGGATGAGATACATATCATACCGGCTTCGTATGATGTGAGGGATACTGTGGGCTATGGTGGAACCTGTGTATACATGAAATCCGGAAAGAAGCTTGCAGAGCTGATAGAAGTGCTTCGCACAGAGTCCAAAGGCGAGGCAGGTGAAGGAGCTGATATGACAGTGTATGGTGTGACCAATTGTGGCATGGAGTCTGAGCGTGTGTACAGGGGGCTGGATGAGCTTACCAAAGCAAAGGGATATCTAACAATAGTTATAGTGAAATATAGCTAAAATGGGAGTTTACTTTTTGTACATAATTACTATAATAGTATAGTGAATAGAATATATATATTTGAATATAGAAAAGAGCTGAAATATCACATGAGTATAGTGGATAGATTTGGAGAAAAAGTAGGCGAGATAGCAGAAAAAGATCCTGTCAAGGCGAGGAAGATTTTACTTGCAGGATATAGATTACAGGAAAAGAGATTAGCATTATTTCCGGATAGAAAGCTTCCGATGTCAGGGCAGTATGTGGCAAAGGTTGTCATGAATAATATCATTCAGGCACTTGCAAAGCCTGAAAATGCCGCCATGGTCAGTATTTTTGTACCGGGTGAGCTTTTGACGGCGGCAGGTCTCACACCGTATTCGGTTGAGGCCTTATCGTGCTTTATTGCAGGAACTAAATGCGAGCAGGCCTTTCTCAGACAGACTGAGAAGGAAGGTTTTCCGGAAACTATGTGCTCGTATCACAGGGTTTTTCTGGGCGCAGCCTTAAACGGCATAGTGCCGAAGCCAAAGTGCATGGTGTATACAAACCTGGCATGCGATGGCAATATGATGACATTTCCGTATCTAAAGGAAAGATATGAAATACCAAGCTTTTATATAGATGTTCCATATGAGAAGAATTATGACTCTGTTATGTATGTAGCAAAGCAGCTTAGAGAGCTTAAGAGTTTTTTGCAGGATGTCACCGGCAGAGAAATCACAGAGGAGTCTGTGAAAAAGGCTGTAGATAAGAGCAAAATTGCATCAAATAATTATTACAGGCAGCTTCACCTGAGAAAAGGACATGATATTGCGTCAACTCTCACCAATGAGCTGTATGCTCTTTTCATGTGTCATCTGCTTGCAGGAACTGATGAATCAGTCAGATATACACAGCTTCTTATGGATGATGTGAGACGTGCACCGGCAGGAGATGGCTTTCATGTACTTTGGATGCACACCATGCCGTTTTTGCAGGATGCAGTGAAGGATGTGTTCAATTACAGTGACACAATCCATATCAGCGCAAGCGATTTTATAGCGGATGGATTCAGAAGCATGGAGTCGGATGACCCATATGAGGCACTTGCCGAGAAAATGGTTTACTGCATTTATAATGGCAGCGTGAATCAGAGAATAGAGGAGGCAAAGGAGCTTGCTGACACAGTTGGAGCAGACGGTACAGTGCTTTTTGCACACTGGGGCTGCAAGAATACAATCGGTGCATCAAGCCTTATAAAGCGTTCACTCGAGTGGGAAGGGCTTCCAACCATGGTTTTAGACGGAGACGGCTGTAACCCGGCCAATGCCAGTGACGGACAGATTTCCACAAGGCTTCAGGCATTTGTGGAGATGCTTGGAGAGCAGGCACGTAATTAGAAATAAGACACCGTTTATTGTGTCAGGTGTGTGGATATTTACTATAAAACAATTTCAGGAAGTGGAAAACAGATGATACATTATGTTTGTAAATATGCTCCGGTAGAGCTGTTTAAGGGCTTTGGGCAGGAATGTGCTGTGCTTGAGGAGATGCCGGAGAATTTCGATAAATCAGATAAGATAGCTCATGCGAATCTCTGTGGATTCGGTAAATCAGTGATACAGGCTGTGCTCGAGGGCAAGGTAGAGGAGCTTGTGCTCGTGAACTGCTGTGATTCAATGCGCAGAGTCTATGATATCATAGAGAATACAAAGAAATGCAAATTCCTGTATATGCTTGATCTGCCTCATGAGGATAACGAGTGTGAAAACATAAAATTTGCACAGTCAATTCTTCGTTTGAAGAATGCGTATGAGAGATATTCGAACAGGACATTCGACAGGGAGCTTTTTATAAAGTCATTTGCAAACCCTCAATCTGAGCGCAAGCCTTACATAGGTCTTATGGGTGTGCATGTGAGCAGTATTCTTGAGAAGACAATACGTGAAAATATGCAGATGGATGTGGAAAATATGACATGCACATCCGGCAGAAATCTCATTATTTTACAGAAGGATCTTAGAAATATGGATGATGAGACTCTCTTTTTAGCATATGCAGAGAGCCTGCTCGGACAGATGCCGTGTGCCAGAATGAACAATAATACAAGAAGAAACCAGCTCTTTTTAGACCCTAGCCTTAAGGGCATCATATATCACACGATAAAGTTCTGCGATTACTATGGCTTTGAGTATGCAAGCATAAAGAATAATATTAAGGTGCCTCTTTTAAAGCTTGAGACGGATTTTACAAGCCAGAGTGCCGGGCAGCTTCTGACAAGGATACAGGCATTTGCAGAGACAATAGAGGGCTCAGATGACATGGACCCTACAAAAGGCATAAGCGAGGAGGCAAGAAGAAGGATGGAATCAGGAGTCTACTATGTAGCAGGAATTGACAGCGGCTCAACAAGCACAGATGTGGTGATACTGGATCAGGACGGAAAAATTAAATCGACAATGATTATTCCGACAGGTGGCGGTGCTATGATGAGCGCCGAAAAGAGTCTGGAGAAGGCTGTAGAAAAGGCCGGTATATCAAAGGATGATATTGTAAGGATTGTAACAACAGGATATGGACGTGCATACATCAACAGCGGTGATGACAGCATCACAGAGATTACATGCCATGCAAAGGGCGCGCATTATCTGAATCCCAACGTGCGCACAGTTATTGACATAGGCGGACAGGATATAAAGGCAATCAGTATAGATGAAAATGGTGCTGTGAAGAATTTCCTGATGAACGATAAATGTGCGGCAGGAACTGGACGTTTTCTGGAGATGATGGCAAGGACACTCGGACTTTCACTCGAGGAGATGAGCACCATGGGACTTGAGTGGAAGGAAAACATTGTGATTTCAAGCATGTGTACAGTTTTTGCAGAGTCTGAGGTAGTATCGCTGGTGGCACAGAACAAGGCTGTTTCTGATATTATCCACGGACTAAACATGTCTGTAGCTTCAAAGGTAGGCGCACTTGCAGCAAGGCTTGGGCAGGATAATCCGGGTGAGTATATGATGACAGGCGGAGTGGCAAAGAACAAAGGCATCACAAATGCACTTGAAGAAAAGCTCGGCGCAAAGCTGTATATTTGCGATGAGGCACAGCTTTGCGGAGCGCTTGGTGCAGCACTTTTTGCATATGAGAAGTGCAGGGAGGCTTAATAGAGAAGGCTTTATTTTACTCCATGATTTTTCCGTCAATACTTATTGTTACAACTTGCCATGGTATGAATTTTCCACTAGCTTGAAGAGCTTTTTTGGCCGCAATCTCCAGGCCGCCACAGCAAGGAACTTCCATTCGGACAATAGTTACACTTTGAATGTTGTTATTTTGAATAATAGCAGTCAGCTTTTCACTATAATCCACCTGATCTAATTTAGGACAACCAATTAAAGTTACCTTGTTTCGAATAAAATCCTGATGAAAGGCGGCATAAGCGTAAGCAGTACAATCAGCTGCGATTAAAAGCTTTGAGCCGTTAAAATATGGTGCATTAACAGGTGCCAGTTTGATCTGTACCGGCCAGTTTTGAAGCTTTGATCCTGAATCTGCGGTTGAAGTGGCTTTTACAGGCTCAGATGTTTCAGTTCGTCTGATCTGCATGATTTTAGATCCAGGACAGCCGGAGTGAGAGGTCATTGTCCGGTTTTTGGCAGCTATTTTTTTCTGTGCTTCTTTTACGGCTTCTTCATCATATGCAGGCGCTTCTCTCTCCTCAAATGAGATGGCTCCGGTAGGACATTCCGGGAGACAATCGCCCAGTCCATCACAGAAATGTTCTCTCACCAATTCAGCTTTTCCATCAATGATATCAATGGCACCTTCGTGGCAGGCAGATGCACAGGCACCACAGCCGTTACATTTTTCTTTATCAATCTTTATAATCTTTCTTATCATTTTTAACCTCCGTCAATAGTATTTAGCGTTTGTTTATGCTAGAATTATAGTATTATAAATACAACTAGTATGTTTGATTTCCAACAGGGAGGAACTATTTTGCAAAAATATTTATCAATCCTAAGAAACAGTCCATTTTTTAAAGGTCTAACTGATAACGAGATATTATCCATATTGCATTGTGTAAACGCAACAACAATTTCTAAAAAGCGAGATTCTTATATTTTCAGAGCAGGTGATATTACCGAAGTAATGGGGATTGTGGTGTCCGGCTGCGTCCTTATTATTCAAGAAGACATCTGGGGACATCGAAATATTTTGTCAAAATGTCACGCAGGAGATTTTTTTGGTGAGCCGTATGCAGCAAGCCGGGGAGCTGTCTTAAATATCAGTGTGGTAGCAGATGAGGATTGTGAGATTATTCTCTTAAATGTCAAAAGACTTCTGATTACCTGTCCAACTGCGTGTGAGCATCATCAGAAGCTGATCCGTAATCTGGTCAGTGTCCTGGCAAATAAGATACTGATTCTGAACGATAAGATCACACATGTTGGGAAGCGAACGACGAGAGATAAACTATTATCATATCTGTCGGCAGAATCTATCAGACATTCGTCGTTATCTTTTGATATTCCTTTTGATAGGCAGCAGCTAGCAGATTATCTTTGTATTGACCGTGCAGCAATGTCTACAGAGATATCAAAGTTACAAAAAGAGGGCTTTATAAAAACAAATCGAAATCATTTTGAATTAACTGTTTCTGATGATGCGGATTCACCCATTCCAGGACGGAAACGGTCGTGTGGGCAGATTGATTATGTTTAAGGAGTGCCTAAAATACAATATTATTCCGTTTATCATTGAGGACAATTTGAAGATGTTCTATTATCGTGGATTGAAGGAATGGGATAACGAAAAAGGATATCTGGATTATTTTATAATTGCATCATAACAAGTTCAATTTAGTCATTTATGCTTAAATGACTAAATTGAACTTGATTTTGATTAAATTAAATGATATAATTCAATTAAGTCATTTTGTTTAAAAGACGAAATTAAATTCGAAATGAGGCAATTAAAATGAAACAATTTGATTACATGGAAAAATGGAAAAAATTGCTTACACCACAAATTGTAAGTTATCTTACAACAATTCATGAGTACAAAGGTAAACAGCACTTGATTGCTGAACGTCATGCTGATGTACTGGAAAATCTTGTTGAGATAGCAAAGATTCAAAGTACAGAAAGCTCTAATAAAATTGAGGGTATTTATACTTCTGATGAACGATTAAAAAAAATTGTTTTGGATAAGACAATGCCCAAGACAAGAAATGAACGAGAAATAGCGGGATATAGGGATGTGCTCAACACAATACATGAGAATTTTCAACATATTCCGATTCGTGATACATTTATATTACAATTACATAGAGATTTATATAAATTCGAGAATGCCTCTTATGGAGGAAGATTCAAGACAGCTGATAATATTATTGAGGAAGAAGATGAAAGGGGCAATAAGTTTGTTAGGTTCAGACCATTACCTGCATGGGAGACGCCAGACGCAATCATTAATTTATGTACAGCTTATAATGAGGCAATCAACAAAGGCGAAGCAGACTCACTTTTGTTAATTCCCATGTTTATTATAGACTTCTTGTGCATCCATCCGTTTAATGACGGAAATGGAAGAATGAGCAGATTATTGACCTTATTATTGTTATATCAAAATGACTATATTGTTGGAAGATATATAAGTTTGGAAAAACTAATAGAGCGAACAAAGGATAGTTATTATGATGCTTTACAGTCAAGCTCGCAAGGCTGGATAGAAGATGAAAACAATTACGAGCATTTTGTAAAATATATACTGGGAATTATTACGGCTGCGTACCGGGAGTTTTTTGACAGGGCACATATTGTAGAAGAAAAGAAAGTACCAAAACCAGACAGAATAGAAGAATTGATAAAGAATCATTTAGGTACAATCACTAAAGCGGAGATTGTTAAAGAAGCGTCAGGAATAAGTACAACGACAGTGCAGCGGACACTAACAGATTTAGTCAAGGCAGAGAAGATAATAAAGATTGGAAATGGCCGTTATACAAAGTATAAATGGAACTGGGATAAGGAGACTTAAAAAAGTGATAACAGGTGAATTAAAAAATAAAATAGACAGTTTGTGGGAGATTTTCTGGACGGGAGGTCTTACAAATCCACTAGATGTAATAGAACAGATGACATATCTCATGTTCATTCATGATTTAGATGTGTCAGATAATACACATGCAAAAGAAAGTGCTATGCTTGGGCTTCCATACGAAAGTGTATTTGCAAAAGAGGTAAAAATTGGAGAGAGGACTATTGATGGAACACAGCTTAAGTGGTCTGTTTTCAGGGACTATCCAGCTGATAGAATGTATTCTGTAGTGCAGGAGATGGTATTTCCGTTTATCAAGAATCTGCATGCTGATAAGGATAGTGCTTTTTCAAAATATATGGATGATGCTATCTTCAAGCTGCCTACACCATTAATGCTTTCTAAAGTTGTGGATGCAATGGATGATTTATATACGCAGATGGCAAAGCTGAATGATTCAGATGCCAGGGGAGATGTGTATGAGTACCTTCTTTCAAAGCTGGCTACAGCAGGGGTAAATGGTCAGTTTAGGACACCTCGTCATATCATTAAAATGATGGTAGAATTAATGAATCCTAAAGCTGACGATGTAATCTGTGATCCTAGCTGCGGCACAGCAGGATTTCTGGTGGAAGCAGGAGAGTATCTGTGGGCTAATAAGAAAGATGAAATCTTTTATGACAAGCAGAAAAAAGACCATTTCATGAATCATATGTTTTATGGTTATGATATGGATAGAACGATGCTCCGTATTGGCGCTATGAATATGATGAATCATAGAGTAGAAAGTCCGTTTATAGAATACAGAGATAGTTTATCAGACCAGAATACAGATAAGGATAAGTATTCACTGATTCTGGCAAATCCTCCTTTTAAGGGAAGCCTTGATGCAGATATCGTATCAGCAGATTTGTTAAAGGTGTGTAAAACAAAGAAAACAGAACTTCTTTTCTTAGCATTATTTGTTCGAATGCTTAAAGTAGGTGGCAGATGTGCCTGTATCGTTCCTGACGGAGTATTATTTGGTTCTTCAAAGGCACATAAGGATATACGAAAAGAAATTGTGGAAAATCAAAGACTCGAAGCAGTTATCTCAATGCCATCAGGAGTGTTCAAACCATATGCAGGAGTATCGACAGCTATCTTGATTTTTACAAAGACAGAGCATGGTGGAACGGATAATGTATGGTTCTATGATATGCAGGCAGATGGATTTAGTCTGGATGACAAGCGTTCTCCAATTGCGGATAATGATATTCCAGATATTATTGAAAGATTCCGCAATCGTGATGCTGAGTTAGACAGAAAACGCACAGATAAGTCATTTATGGTGCCTAAGCAGGATATCGTTGATAATGCTTATGACCTTAGTATTAACAAGTATAAAGAAGTGGAGTATGTACCTGTGGAGTATCCGCCTACATCTGAGATTATGGCTAATATTCGTGAGATTGAGATTGAGATTGGGAATGAGATGGAAGAGTTGGCAAGATTGTTAGGAGAATGAAATTATGGCGAAAGTAAGTAAACGAGGTGGATTTTCCGATAGAAATAAAATAAAACCGGAAAATACAGAGATTCAGTTAAAAGAGTTTGATAAGAGGACTAGAGTACAATTGCAAAATATGATTAGCCAGTTTTATAAGGAAATATATGGTGATGAATATTATGGTGAAGAAAACATACAGGAATTTTTAAGATATGTTATCGGAACTATTTATTCGGAACCTGTGGATACTAGTCGGACTTATTATGATGATAAAGTGTTTAAAATTATTAATAATACCATACAAGAGGATGATTATGATGATGTTTTAACACTGATAGAAGCAATTATTCAGTATTGGGATTCGTATCTAATAGATGTGAGAGGATATGACTATTATAATGCTTATGATAATAGTTATCGAAGCTGCTCTATTTATGAAATCGCCAATTCATATTTACAAAGAGAATATGTAGGATATAGATTCATAGATGAGCAACTTACACCAATAAGTGATGATTATGAGCTGGAAGCAGTAAAGCAGGCATTGGATAATCCGTATTCTCCTGTATATGAGCATTTATCTAAAGCTAATAAGTTGCTTGGAGATAGAACATTTCCTGATTACGAGAATTCTATCAAAGAAAGTATTAGTGCGGTTGAAGCATTATGTGAAATACTTACTGGAATAACGGGAAAAGAGGCTTCATTGGGGAAAATGTTAAAAAAATTAGAAGATAATGGTGTAGTAATTCATGCAGGACTGAAGGCGGCTTTTAATATGCTATACGGATATACATCAGATGCTAATGGAATAAGACATGCTGGCAATATTGGTGGACCATCATCAACATTTGAAGAAGCAAAATTTATGTTGGTGTCGTGTAGTGCTTTTGTGAATTATTTAATTGCAGTTAGTGCGAAATGATAGAAAGGAAGACAAATTCGTGTTTGTAGAAGGAAAGCATAGATGAGAAAGAAACTAAAAGATGTCTGTATGTTTTATAGTGGGACAGGTTTTCCAATACAGTATCAAGGACAAACAAAGGGAGAGTATCCATTTTACAAAGTAGGTGACATTGCAAATAATGCTATAGCAGGTAAGATTTATTTGGAATTATGTAATAATTACATTTCTTCAGATGTGGCTAAAATGATTAAAGGGTGTATATTGCCTAAAGATACAGTGGTTTTTGCAAAAATAGGTGAAGCACTAAAACTTAATAGAAGAGCAATTACAAGTTGTGATTGTTTAATAGATAATAATGCTATGGGGATAGCTCCAAAGTTAGATTTTTTAAGAATACAATATTTTTATTTCTGTATGAAAAATTTGAAAATGCAAACTTTAGCAGAGTCAACAACAGTTCCTTCCGTAAGAAAAACTGTTTTAGAAAAATATGAGATAGAAGTTCCGTCATTAGTTGAACAGGAAGAAATAGAAAAGAAACTTACATTAACGCAGAAAATTATTGAAAAGCGAAGACAGGAGTTATCGTACTTAGATGAAATTATCAAGGCCCGATTTGTCGAGATGTTTGGAACACTAGATATCCCAACTCAAGCATTTGAAAAGGCGACATTAAAAGAATTGTGTAATAAGATTACAGATGGAAAACATGGCGGCTGTAAATCAGAAGTGGGAACAGAGCGATATTTTGTTGGAGCACGAGAAATTTATGATGATGATGTACATTATGAATCAGCACCAGAAATAAATATTGAAGAATTTGAAAAAGATTATAAGCGTTGCAATGTTGAAATAGGCGATTTTCTTATAGTTAATACAGGAGCAACAATAGGTAAGTCGGCAATTGCTTGTGATAAGAGAACTGAGCATACTTTGCTACAGAAAAGTGTGGCATTATTGAAGGTTAAGAAAGATGTATTGAATCCCATTTTTTTAAAGTGGTGCTACAGAGTTAATACAAAAATGTATATGGTGGAAAATGCATCAGCGCAACCTAACTTATTACTTTCAAAAATTAACGCAACGGTAATATATGTTCCTGATATAGAGCTTCAAAATCAATTTGCTGACTTCGTCCATCAAGTCGACAAATCAAAAGTTGCAGTTCAAAAAGCATTAGACGAAACACAAATGCTTTTTGACAGTTTGATGCAAGAATATTTCGGATAAGGAGAATGTTTATGAGTATAGTGGCAGCAATAGTATCATTGATGGGAGCAATTGTATCAGGAGTTCTTGCTACGATTATAACTTTAACAATTAATCATAAAAGTGAGATTATGAGAGAAAAGAAACAATTGGTGGCGGATATATTTGGATATCGATTTTTACTCAATAAAGACAGTGGAGTAGAAAAATTTTATGCAGCTATGAATCGTGTCCCAATAGTATTTAAAGATAACAAGAATGTTATAGAATCATATGACTACTTACATAGATGCTCATTAATAAATGATGCTAAAGAACGTTCTCGAAAAATGGAGGATGCGTTAGTTACTTTTATGAAGGAGTTATGTAAGGCAATAAATATTGATTGTGAAAATTGGAATGATAGTAAAATACTTAATATTTTTGGGGCATGAAATAGTAAAGCAGATTAATGTTTAATAAACAAATGGTATTGTATCATCCAGATGAGGGAAGCGTACCGGTTGATGCTATTTAAAAATATTTTTATGAGGGCGAGTTAGATAAGGAAGTGGTTATTTCCAAAAAGGAAACAACCACAAGGCATGTAATAATATTTTGGACAAATTATTCTATATAAAAGTTGAATGGAGGCAGGGGATGGCATTGCTGACAGTATATCATGGCGGATATCAGGCGGTTGATAAGCCAAAGATAAGAGCAAGTAAAAACACAAAGGACTTTGGAACGGGCTTTTATTGTACAATAATAAAAGAACAGGCACAAAGATGGGCAAGACGTTACAATACAAAAATTGTATCAATATATGATGTGAAGATTTTCTCTGAATTAACAATTATGGAATTTAAAGAGATGACAGAGGAATGGCTTGATTTCATTGTAGCATGCAGAAGTGGACAGCCGCATGATTATGATATTGTGATTGGAGCTATGGCTGATGATCAGATTTATAACTATGTATCTGATTATATAGACGGAACTATTACCAGAGAACAGTTCTGGGTATTAGCGAAATTTAAATATCCCACATATCAGATAGTTTTCTGCACAGATGAGGCATTAAAATGTTTGAATTATAGAGGATTTGAGGAGGTGCGATAGTGGCTGACCAGAAAAGAGAAAATAAAAAGGATAATGATTTATTTTTTACTTGCAGTCTAATCGAATACATTTCTCGGAAAACGAAAAATATTCGTGGTGATGTAGTGAATAAACTTGGAAAGACTAGAATTAGCAAGATTTATGAACTTGCGGATGTATATCATTGCGATAATATTGACAGTGTTAGTGATTATTTTATCGATGACGCAAATATTCACATGGGAGAATTTGATAATTTATCTGATTGTGGCTACGTAGTGCCGTCATATTGGGATATAGGAAAAGTGTACAAACGCTTGATAAAAATGGTTGTAGAAGATGAAAAAATAGAAACTGTTGATGCGCTGATAGAAGTGTACAGTTCGTTTATTAGTCCTAAGATAGATGATTACAATAGCAGTGTTTATTATGAAAATCCTAACTACATTTTTGAATGCTATAAGGAAAATAAGATGTTATAAAGAATATGGTTGTAGGATGTTGGTATCAGATGAGGAGAAACCAACATGGAAGAAAAAATTGTAATAGTATTGAATGAAATGTCAGAGTATTTATCAATTACTCAGATGAAAAAACTGCAAGAGGTGATTATTAAAACATTTGCTGAAAATGAAGCGTCAAAAGTAAATATAAAGAATGAAGACTTTTTGAATATGTTTTTGGCGGCGAAGAGAATCGAAGGCTGTTCGGAAAGAACGATTAATTACTATAAGGAGAGAGTATAGATTTGGATGCAAAAGAAAAAGGAGCAATGGGTGAGACTGTAGTATATAGAGAAATTGTTTCGATGCTTGGTGAGTTAGATTTTGAATGTAAGGTAATACAGAATGCAAGATTCCCATTTGAATCTGTGTATGGTGAGCGAGGGTATATAACAGCAGAGATAGACATCGTTGTATTTACACCTTATTTGATTTTTCTTTTTGAAGTGAAAAATGAAAAATACAAAAAGTTCGACTATAAGGAACCACTATGGAATTTGATGGATGATGAGCCAGTTTCTAATCCTATTGAACAGAATCATACACATAAGGAAGTGTTTTGTTCTGAACTTAAAATTCCTAGAGAACAGGTTATTACGGTTGAAGTTTTGCTGGAAAACGGATGTGTTCCCAATATGCCGTCAGTATATCCGAATGACTATGTGTTTTCATTAGATGATATAAAGAATAAACTTGTTTATTTGTTGGCAACAACCAGCGACGGGATACAAAAGATGGAGGTAATCTATAAACAATTTATAGATATGTTGAAAAAACATAATATCTCTGAAGAAGAACATATAAATCTTCTAAAAAGAACAGAGAAAATAGAAACCAGAATAAGGAATGTTATTGGATATATAAATTTGCATCGGACAGATGTGGTACATTGTACGTGCTGTAATGTTGGAAAATTATATTTTAAAGATAAGAATTATCGTTCAACAAATGAAAGTGAGAGAGCAAGTAAACATTTTTTCCTAGGGTGTTCTAATTATGGTAATAAAAAAATAAAATGTGAAGCTGGATTAATATATGTTGATAAAAATAAAGATTCGTCGTTATTTAAAGAAATAAAACCAGATTCGATTGCACATCGTAATAATTGGGGGGATGAAAAAGTGACAAAGACAATATTAGATGAAATAGAGTCATTGAATTCTACTAATCAGAATTTATGTATTGAGCTAGAAAGTGTTAAAAAGGAGAATGAACAACTGAAAGAAGCCTTATCTGAAAGTAAAAGGAAAAATGATAATCAAGAAAAAAAGATTATGAATTGTTCAGCGGAAATAGAGAAAGTTAAGCGGTTAGAAGAGAAACTTAGCTGCTTTAAAAAAATTTTTGGAAGAATATATTTCTTAAAGGATTAGTGATAATATGAGTATATCAGTAGATAATATTTCAGAAAAATATTTGATAATTTTAAAAAGATTACACCAGCGTTAGTTGCGCTTATAGTAACATTGTTTTTTCTGTTATTTCAAAGGTTAAAAATATTGGAGAAGAAAATTAGAGAAAATTTAAAAAATAAGTTTAAAAAGCTAAGCCCTTGTCAAAAAATATTGTGTTTCAACTTTTACATAGTGAAGATAAGACAGTTGTATTGGATAAGAATTCAGGTGATACAATATATTTGATAAATAATTGCTTTTTATACATGCCAGAACAAGTATTTACTCTGGGGAGGAATAATGAAATAATATTAACATTTGTTCCACATCAATGGTTGCTGGAATTATATAATGATGAGCCGAAGTTGTTTAATTAAACAAGAATAGTATATGAATGGGAGGTTTCTATGACCAACTTTGATTTTTTGAAACAAGAACCAAAATTCAATAGTTTCTCAGATGTGGCAATAGCCGCAGAGAAAGTTCTTAAGATAGACAGAGAATCCAGCGTGATTAATTGTCGTCGTGCCATGGAATTTGCTATCAAGTGGATGTATTCCGTAGACAAATCACTTGAGATGCCTTATCAGGACAATCTTATGAGCCTTATGAGCACAGAAGATTTTCATGATCTCGTGGATGATACTTTATGGAAACGTCTGAATTTGATTCGAAAGATTGGTAATAGAGCTGCGCACAATGGTAGAAAGATTACAGAGGACGAGGCAATTCTTTGTTTGCAGAATTTGTTTATTTTTATGGATTATGTGTCATACTGCTATTCTGATTTTTATAAAGAGAGACAGTATGATGTAAATCTGTTGAATGAAACATATGAAAATCCGGAGGTGATTAAATCTTCGGATACTGATGTGGATTTGCAGGCGTTAATTGCTGAAAATAAGGCTCTTAAGGAAGCGTTGACAGCTAAGCGTACGGAGCAACAGAAGACTTATGTTCCAAAACCTCTTGATTTATCAGAGTATAAGACAAGAAAAATTTATATTGATTCTATGTTGCTGGATGCTGACTGGATAGAAGGGCAAGACTGGATTAATGAAGTTGAACTTTCGGGAATGCCAAATAAATCAGAGGTGGGCTTCGCGGACTATGTGCTTTATGATGATAGTCATAAGCCTCTTGCTGTAGTTGAGGCGAAGCGAACATGTGTGGATGTGGCGAAAGGCAGGCAGCAGGCAAAGCTTTATGCTGACATATTAGAGAAAAAATATAAGAGAAGACCAGTGGTTTTTCTTACGAATGGTTTTGAGACGAGAATTATAGATAATCAGTATCCGGAGAGAAAGGTTGCGGCTATTTATTCAAAGAGAGATTTAGAAAAGCTCTTCAATCTTCAAAAAATGAAGACAAGTCTGAGACATATTTCAGTGGATAAGAATATTGCAGGACGCTATTATCAGGAAGCTGCAATTAAGGCTGCTTGTGATGCATTTGACAATCGCAATCGTAGGAAGGCACTTCTTGTAATGGCAACTGGTTCCGGTAAAACAAGAACTGTGATTGCATTATGTAAGGTACTTTTGGATGCGGGCTGGATTAGAAATATTTTGTTTCTTGCAGACCGTAATTCATTGGTTACACAGGCAAAAAGAAATTTTGTAAGTCTTTTGCCAGATTTATCCTGCTCAAATCTTGTTGAGGAGAAAGATAACTATACAGCGCATTGCATTTTTTCTACATATCAGACCATGATGAACTGTATTGATTCAGTCAGGGATGATAATGGTAAGTTATTTACTTGTGGACATTTTGATCTTGTAATCTGTGATGAAGCACATAGGTCTATTTACAACAAGTATAGGGATATTTTTAATTATTTTGATGCTCCGTTAGTAGGTCTTACAGCAACACCTAAGGATGAGATTGAAAAAAATACTTATGAAATATTTGATTTAGAAAATGGAGTGCCTACATATGGATATGAGCTGGCACAGGCTGTAAAAGATGGCTATCTTGTAGATTTTGTAACGGTTGAAAGCAAGACGAAATTCATTGAAGAAGGCATCGCTTATGATGAATTGTCGGATGAAGATAAGGCTGTTTATGAAGATACTTTTGAATTTGAAGATGGTAAACTGCCAGAGAGAATAGATTCGGCTGCTTTAAATACATGGGTATTTAATGAGGATACCATTAAACAGGTTCTTCATGTGCTGATGAGAGATGGACTTAAAGTGGATTATGGTCAGAAAATCGGTAAAACAATTATTTTTGCCAAAAATCATGATCATGCGGAGAAGATACTTGAAGTATTCAACAAGCAGTATCCTGAGCTTAGTAAAAATGGTCAGCCTTTTGCAAAAGTAATTGATAACTATATGACATATGCTCAGAGTGCAATAGATGAGTTCTCGGATGCTGACAAAATGCCACAAATTGCTATATCTGTAGATATGCTTGACACAGGTATTGATGTACCGGAAGTGTTGAACCTTGTATTTTTCAAAAAGGTAATGAGTAAGGCGAAGTTTTGGCAGATGATAGGACGTGGTACAAGACTGTGTCCTGGACTTATAGATGGAGAGGATAAGGACAAGTTTTACATCTTTGATTTTTGTGGAAACTTTGAATTTTTTCGTATGAATCAGGGAAGACCAACAGCAAATATGATTGCTTTACAGGGGGCGGTTTTTTCTCTTGAATTTGAAATTACATATAAACTTCAAAGCATTGAATATCAGATGGACAGACTTATTGCTTACAGGAACAAACTTGTTGACAAGATGACAGGCAAGGTGCAGGAGCTGAACCGTGAAAACTTTGCAGTAAGGCAGCATCTTAAGTATGTAGATACATATTCAGTGGAAAGTAATTATCAATCAATCACTTTTGAGGATACATTGATGGTTCGTGATGAGTTAGCACCGTTAATTCAGCCGGATGGAGATGAAGCAAGTGCGATTCGTTTTGATGCTTTGATGTATGGAATGGAATTGGCTTATCTTGCAGGAAAGGGATTTGGCAGACATAAAAGTGATCTTTTCAAAAAGGTAGAAGGTATTGCAAGTGTTGCAAATATTCCTGAAATTCAGGTACAGTCAGAACTTATTAATAAAATTCTTCATACTGATTATGTAGATAATGCTGGAATTGATGAGTTTGAGTATATCAGGGTTAGCCTCCGTAATCTTATGAAATATCTGCCTAAGGGAATTATAAAATATGATACAGACTTTACTGATGAAATATTATCGACAGAGTGGAATGAGTCAGAACTTGAAAATGATGAGTTAAAAAATTATAAGGCTAAAGTGAAATTTTATATTCGCCAGCATCAGGATAATATTGCAATTGCAAAACTTAAAACCAATCAGCCGTTGACGGAGGTGGATATAGAAAGTCTGGAGCAGATTCTTTGGAATGAACTAGGCTCAAAGGATGATTATGAAAAGGAATATGGACATAAACCATTGGGAGAGTTTGTGCGTGAGATTGTAGGACTTGATATGAATGCTGCAAAGGCAGCGTTTTCGGAGTTTTTAAATGATACAAATCTTGACAGCAGACAGATATATTTTGTGAATCAGATTGTCGAATACATTGTGCATAATGGAATTATGAAAGACTTGTCGGTGCTTAAGGAGTCTCCTTTTACTGATAGGGGAAGTGTAGTTGAAATATTTACAGATATGACACTGTGGATGAATATCAAGAAAGTTATTGACCAGATTAATGCTAATGCAGTGGCGTAATAAGTGCATAGAAACTTAAAAAATTAATGAGGAGATAAAAGAATATTATGACTGAAATTGCTCTGATAACAGGGAGGAGCGAATGATAGAATAGTTACAACAAAAAGCAGGAATGAAGAATATGAAAGAACTATAACAAAATAATATTAAAAAAGAACCTGGTGCAAAAAGTAATGACCAAAGAGTGATAATTAAATCATATAGACAGGGGATAGCAACAGCAGGTTGCTTTACATTGGGAAAAGTATTTCCAACATATCCGTGAGAAGTATGACAGTATTTACAAAGTACAAATGTCTAGTATTACACCTCATGTTTGCAGACACACCTTCTGCTCTAATATGGCAAAATCTGGTATGAACCCAAAAACATTACAATATATTAGGGGACATTCAGATATAGGAGTTACCCTTAATACATATACCCATTTACAGTTTGAGGATGCCTTAGAAGAGATGAAAAAGGTTGTGGGCTAAAAGGTTTAAAAATAGCCCGGTATTTAGCCCAAACGAAGGAAAAGTTATGCAAAGTTATTCCGAAATATGCTAAAAATGTGAACAAAAAAACTATTATAGAAATATTGCAGAATTGTTGCAAGTGCCGAAAATGCAGTAAAATCAAGCATTTAGAGAGGTTTTAGATACATGATTAAAATATTATTCATCTGACACGGCAGAATCCGTACTTTTGTATGAAGGGGCTTAAAATCAAGGCTTTTGGGGAATGAGAATGGTATTTGTACCCCCCATTGTACCCCCCCTATTTTGCGCGAGTGTACCGCGACAACCTAAAATCAAAGCTTTCGGGTTGGAATTTGTTAACCGGACTGTCCTCGATAAAAATGAATATGATTTGTGGTGAAAGAAGTTCCTGCGGGGAGCAGATGGACCGATTTTGAGACGGAATGATTCTGTAATTCCGTCACTTCATGGGAGATAAATGTTATAGTGAATAGAGAAACGCGATAGCGTAGTAAGCAATAATTTCAGATGATCCAGGTTTGATCAGAGAGGAGAAGAATATGAACAACTATTGTATGATCCAGAACTCCAAAACGTTTGCATTTTCCGCAGAGAATCCAACCGGTGTACGCGCAGGTGGTTCCCATGGCGGTGACTGCACCAAGCTTCGTCCGACCGTGACGATTCCTGCAGGGAAAACCGTAACTCTGGTAGATGCTGCAGGACCGGGTGTGATCCAGCATATGTGGTTTACCGGATATGTAGGGCACCATTTTATCATCCGTATGTATTGGGATGATCAGGAATATCCGTCTGTGGAAGCTCCGCTCTCTGCATTCTTCGGATGTGCCTATGATGAAAATTTCGTGGACAGGGATGGAAAATATCCGGTGTTGAATTCTGCCATGATGCTGGTAGCTCCTGGTCGCGGCTATAACAGCTATTTTGAGATGCCGTTCCATAAGAGAGCTCGGATCACGATGGAAAACCGTGGTGACAAGGATGAAAATCTCTATTATATTATCACTGGAGCTTATCAGGAGATTCCGGCGGAAGCTGGTTATTTCCATGCCACCTATCGCCAAGAGCACCCGGTTCAGAAGGGTCGTACCTACACAATCGTTGACGGAATCGAAGGCAGGGGACAATTTGTCGGTGTGACTCTGGCAACTGGTATGAATGGCAACAATACCTGTTGGGTAGAAGGCGAAGCCCGCATGTATCTGGACGATGATCCGTATCCGTCTATCCACTATACCGGAACTGAAGACTACTTCGGCGGTTCCTATGGATTTGGAAATGACATCATCATCAAGAGCTATCAGACATTTAGCGGCTTATATACCGGCATGTATGCAATCTATGGAGACAACCGGGAATTCTATAACGGACAGCAGAGATTCCTGCTGTATCATTTCCATATTGCAGACCCGATCCGTTTTGAGAATAAGTTTCGTATGACACTCGACAACATGGGTTGGACCGGACCGCGTTACGATGATTACACCAGTGTTGCTTATTGGTATCAGACCCTGCCGTCCGCACCGCTGATGCCACTGCCGACAGATGCAGAGATGTGTATGAGATAATAGAACCAGATCAGAGATTTGCTGGAAAGGATAGAGGTATTATGTTACTAGAAGAGAAGTTTTTGGAATTTCATCGTTATGCCAGCAGCCACAATCTGCCGCTGGAAGCTATCAGCGTCGGAGATGAGAACAAGGTACTCTGTGAGATGCACTACGCAGCAAACGCACCGAGAAATATTTATTCACATACCAAGAGTTTTACGGTAACAGCAGTTGGACTCGCAATAGAAGAGGGAAAACTAAGCCTGGAAGATCATGTGGCGGAAGTGTTTAAAGATAAACTTCCTTCAAATCCGGATCCAAATCTGGAGAAGATTCAGTTGAAACATCTGCTCTGCATGTCCAGTGGCTTTGGTAAGGCACTTCTGATGAATGCGGACAGACGTCTGGGCGTCGGCGCACCGGATTATGAGAAATATATGATGGCACAGCCGGTTCCTGTGGAGCCAGGCAGTGCATTCTGCTATTCCTCTGCCGACAGTATTCTGGCTGCTCATATGGTAGAACGGGCCGTTGGCAAGCGGATGGGAGAGTATCTGTATGAGAAGGTATTCCAGCCCCTTGATATGGGATGGCCGCTCTGGGAGCATGATCCACAGGGACATCCGAATGGCGGCGGAGGTATGTATCTGACTTGTACCGAGATGATGAAACTGGGACAGCTCTATCTGGCTGAGGGTAACTGGAAGGGCGAGCAGATTGTCAGCAGGGACTGGGTGCAGGAGGTGTCCACCCCGAAATTTACCTTCGAGCCATCTGCAGATCCCTGGCATGTAGGATATGGCTATCAGTTCTGGATCAGTCCATATCCAGGATCCTATCGTGCTGATGGCGCATTCGGACAGATTACAACGATTCTCCCAGAGAAGGGATTGGTTGTTTCCATCCAATGTCCGGAGCGAGGTAATTTCGATCAGGTGAAATGTGCGCTGCATGAACATTTTCTGATGGAATTGTAAGAATAGACTTGCAACAATATGCTATAATTTGCCCAGAAACCGTACTTTTGGCTGCAAAGTAAAAATAGCAGAATATAAGAATAAATTACAATGGGGATGTGATAGAGGGAGAGGATCAGCTGGGCTGGTCCTTTTTCAGTGGAGTTAAACTTGTCTGAGTAATATGCTACAAACAAGTTTGTGGACTGAAAAAACCAAAATAAAAGTGCCGAAAAATACAAGACGCAAAACATTAAGCAAACGCAATAATTAAACGCAAAATATCGAATTGATTTGACTTTTTACGTTTTACTGAGGTATAATTTGCGTAAGATGAGGAATAATATTGCGAATGACAGGAGCTGATATATATATGAAAACTTGTAAAGAAAAGGCTTTAGAGTGGAATGTTTCTCCACGTTCCGTAAATGATATGTGCAAAAAAGGAAGAATACAGGGTGCAATAAAAGAAAAAGGATCTTGGTTAATTCCAGACGACTCTCCAAAGCCAATGGATGGAAGAGTGTCTAATGGAAAATACATCAAGAAAAATATGGTTGCAAAAGCAGAAGTTAAATCATTACCAATCGGCATCTCTGACTATGTTCGTGCGCAAGAAGAATATTACTATGTCGACAAGACGTTATTAATCAAAGAATTCTTGGATAAAAAGCCATTGGTATCTTTGTTTACGAGACCAAGGAGATTCGGAAAGACCTTGAATATGGATATGCTCAGAGTGTTCTTTGAAATATCAGATAAGGATACTAGTAAGTATTTTGCCGATAAAAATATTTGGCAATGTGGAGAAGAGTATCGTTCACATCAAGGAAAATATCCAGTCATATTTTTAACTTTTAAGGATGTTAAATTTGATACTTGGGACGCAACAATAGATAAAATAAGGGGACTACTTCAAGAAGAGTATGGAAGACATCAAGAGCTACTAAATAGTGATAAGCTCTCACAATTTGAGAAGGAGTATTTTAAAAAGATTATTAGCGCTACAGCTAATGAAGTGGAGCTTACTTCTTCGCTAGAAAGACTATCTAAAATGCTTGCTTCACATTATGATAAGGCTCCAGTAATCATTATTGATGAATATGATACTCCGATTCAAGAGGGATACTCTAAGGATTTCTACGATGAAATTATTGGATTCATGAGAAATTTCTTTTCAGGAGCATTTAAGGATAATAAGAATTTATCCTATGGTTTCCTAACAGGAATTTTGCGTATTGCTCAGGAAAGTATCTTTAGTGGTCTAAATAATTTAACAGTGAACTCCGTAATGGATGAAGAATACGATAGCTTTTTTGGATTTACAGAATCTGAAGTGAAAGCAATGCTCAGTTACTATGGAGTATCAGATAAAGAGGAGGAACTTAAAGACTGGTACGATGGATATTTGTTTGGTAGCGAAGAAATATATAATCCATGGTCTGTAATCAACTATATTTCCAAGGGATGCCTTCCTCAAGCATATTGGGTAAATACAGGAAAAAATGAAATCCTTGATGATGTACTAAGAGTGGCTACAGATGATATTACAGAAAGATTATATGACCTTTTGCAAGGAGAAAGAGTAGTTGCAAGAATTGATCAAAATGTGGTGTATAGATCGCTTGCGGAGGATCCAGCAAATATTTATAGCTTATTGTTGGTTGCTGGCTATTTGAAAACTCCTAAAAAGGAACTGCAAGCAGATGGTTCATATTTATGTGAAGTATCAATTCCAAATAGAGAGATTGCAGCTGTATATAAGAGTGAAATCTTGTCACATTTCTTGCAAACTGGAGCAATTACAAGGACTACAGCAAATAAGATTGCAGAAAGTCTTTATGCCAATGATTACAAGAAGTTGCAGAGCGCTATTGAGGAATATATGGATAAATCAATTAGCTTTTTCGATGGTGGAGCTGAAGGATTTTATCATGGTTTGATGCTAGGATTAATAGCATTAATGGATAATCAGTATAAGATTAAATCGAACCGAGAATCTGGAGATGGCAGATTTGATGTTTCTTTAATTCCAAGAGAAAAAAGGTATCCTGGTATTATTTTGGAATTAAAGTGGAAAGAAAAATTAAGCGATGTTGAGCTTGAAAAATGGTCTAATGAAGCATTAAAGCAAATTGGTGAGTTGCGATACGATTCTGAAATGAAAGAGGATGGAATTACGGAAATCTTGAAGTTTGGAATTGCTTTTTCGGGGAAGAAAGTATGTGTAAGAACTGAGTAGAACAAGAATTTAGTGCAAAGGAGGCGATAGTATGTTTCCAACAATTAATAAAAAAGAAACAGGTGTTAATCTTCGAAGAATTATGGATATGAGAGGAGTAAAACCAAAAGATATTCAAGAATATTTAGGGTTTGGATGTGTGCAGAGTGTTTATCGATGGTTGGATGGCGTTAGTATGCCAACAGTCGATAATCTGTATGCAATTAGCAAAATGCTTCAAGTTCCTATGGATTCAATTGTTTGCGGAAATGCTGGAAGAACAAAAAGTCAAATGGATGCATGTCTTACGGATCAGGAGAGAAGAGTTTATACCTACTATAAGAAAATGAGAGAATTAAATGCAGCATAATTTTTGAACTACAAGTTCAATGACATTACATGAATCCTCCCTTAGAATTATATTAAGAGATAATTTTAAGGGAGGATTTTTTATGAGCGAAAAGATGTTAGTAACACAGGCTCTTGACGAAAGAGACCTACTAGTAAAGAAGATATCAGATAAAATTGACAAAGCAAGTTTTGTGGATACCATAAAGCCAAATGAGGATAAAGTATATTCAAAGCGCATTGGCAAGGATGAATATGCGAAAGAAGCGGAGTCGGCATATCAGCAGATTGTTGATTTGATTGAACGATTCCAGAAAATTGATGCAGCTATTGTTGCATCCAATGCTGAAACAGAAATCACAACATCATATGGAAAATTCACAGTTGCTGGAGCTATTTCGCTTCGAAGCAGACTTCGTGGACTAGGAACATACGATGGAGAAGCTGATTTTGAAGGAATCCTTAAGTCTAAAATGCAGGATGAGTATAATGAGCGTGTGCGCACATGTGATCTTAAGAACAGTCAGCTTCAGAATACTGCTGAGAGCATGCGCCTTAGCATTCTCGGAAAAGACAGTAAAACAAAAGACGATAAGCCTCTTGGAGTCGTGGATGCATATGTGAAGGAAAACACAACAGAACTTGTGGATCCGATTGATATCAAGAAAAAGATAGAGAGCCTGGAGGAAAAGAACAATACACTTTTAAAGGAATTAGATACTCAGATTAAAGTGTCTAATGCGACTACTTTGATTGAAATAGTATAAAGTATTTGCCTGCATTGCGAAAATCCTAAATCTGGCTTCCCGTAACAGGGTTACGTTACAAGATAAGTATACCAATTCAGCGAAAATTGGGTTACCAATATACAAAGTAGCGCAATGGGTAGCGCACATGATTTGTAATCGTGAAGTTGTAGGTTCGAATCCTATCTTTGAAAACATTGGTTTAACAGCGATGACTGATAATCATCTCCAATTTTAACGGTTTTGTGTCTTATTTGAACATTTAATTGTGAATTGTAAACTTTTAAATGATTGAATTGTTTTAGGTAAAATAAAAACATTGATTTAGGCATAGAGATATGCTGAAATCCATGAAGATGGTTAAAGTGTTAAGCCAGTTGACTGAGGAATATCCACATGGCTGCAATGTGGGCAAATATTTAATGGTGGAGTCATGGCGTAAGCTATGGCTCCATTTTAAGTTAGGGATGGATTGGAATGAGAAGAAGCAAAAGCTATGAAGTAAGAGACCCAATGAATATATGGAATAAATATGATTTTGCTATGTCAGGTCTCGGAAAGAAAAGCAAAATCTTGGCAAAAATAAAACATTTTTTTAAATGCGTAAAGTGGAGTAAACAGCGTATTACAAGGGGCTATTGTGATTGTGATGTTTGGGAGATGTTTTCTTTTCTTCAGACGCTTATTCCGGATATGCTGCAAACACTGAAAGATACAAGAACGGGTTCACCAGGATATTTGGGAGAAAACTATACCAATGAAAATGGAATTCTTGTAAATGATACCTGCCATGAGGAGTGGAATTGCATTCTAGACAAAATGATATTTTTATGGCGAGAAGCGGAGAAAGATACATGCTCACAAAAGAATCCATTTGATGAAGCGCATTCCAAAGCAATGGATGAATTTACGGAACGATTTGGATTATTTGGAAATAAACTTCAAACTGAGAAAGAATTAGAGGAAAATAGAAAGCGCGGTGGCGGAGGAACAATTCATTTTATGGATGAGTTGCCTGAGTATAAAGAGATTTCCGATAAATATCGCGAAGAAGAAAAGCGTTTGGAAGAATATAGAAGAAAGTGTAAGGATGAAGCTATAGATATGCTTAAACAATATTTCTATGACCTGTGGGATTGAGTTATTAGTAAATCTTAAACCAAAAGTTTAATGCAATTAGTAATAGAATCCGTTATACTAATCATCTACAGGTAAACTTGTGATTCGGGATGGAAGAAAATTACGGAGGTACAAAGAGATGGAACCAATGTATTTGCAGGTCCTGCAAAAAGAAACAGGAAGACAGATTAAGAAACTGCTCGTGGAAAATGGTTATACCGTGAAAGACGTGCAGAATGCTATGGGATTTGAAAATCCACAAGCAGTCTACAAATGGATTTCAGGTAGATCATTACCGAGCTTAGACAATTTTGTAATCTTAAGCAGATTACTGCACACCAGCATAGAAGATATCCTCGTCATTGACGGGGATATTGTTCGTTTATGGTGATTTTCCTTTAAACTGTTAGTACAATGACAAACTTAGCGGAAGGCTTTATGCTGATATCAGAACAGGAGAAATCAGGAAAAGTAGGAGATGTAAAAACTTCGGACGCAAAGCTTTTTTTGATAAAGCTGCAGCAGGATGGAAAAAGGTATAGTACAGTAAAAACAGTGCGTGGCGTATTGAGACCAGCCTTTCAAATGGCTGTGGACGATGATGTGCTTCATAAAAATCCATTTGGCTTTGAACTTGCCGGGGTGGTGGTAAATGACAGTGTTACCAGAGAAGCGCTAACACGAGAACAAACGCGTAAGTTTTTAAAGTTTGTCCATGACGATAATGTATACTGCAAATACTATGAAGTGGTATATATACTTTTCTATACCGGTATGCGAATTTCAGAATTTTGCGGCCTTACGATTAAAGATATCGATTTGGAAAACAGGATTGTGAATATAGATCATCAGCTTCAACGCTTATCCGATATGACCTTAGTGATTGAGCCAACAAAGACATCTGCCGGCACAATGAAACTGCCGATAACAGAGGATGTTGCAAAATGCTTCCGGGCCATTCTTGAAGACCTGGAGAAACCAAAGGTGGAAAAGGCGGTGGATGGATATACCGGTTTCTTGTTTTTGGATGACAAAGGTCTGACATTGGTGGCAATGCATTGGGAGCATCGATTCAATCACATGGTGAAGCGGTATAATGATATCTAGCGAGTTCAGATGTCGAATATTACGCCACATATTTGCCGCCATACGTATTGTAGCAATATGGCAAAATCCGGAATGAACCCGAAGATGCTACAGTACTTTATGGGGGCATAGTGATATAGGAGTTACACTTAACACTTATACGCATCTTGGTCTTGAGGATGCAGAGGATGAATTGAAGCGGCTGGAGGACCTGCAGAATGCCAGAAAGGAACTGGAACGGACGCAAGGGGAGAAGCCGGTGTCGCAGAGGATGTTTAAGGCAATATAGGGAGACAGGAAGAATACAAGTTGGGCGAAATGCTCAGCTTCTTCTTGTGGTTGACTTGATAATGAAGGAGGGTGTGGAGATAATCATGAATGCATGAATGCTATGGAGATTAAAATGCTATGAAAAATCAATAAGTAATGTTATAATAATCACAAGCATATTTACGTATATTTTTACGGTTAGAGGAGAATATATTATGATAGATTTAAATTCAGAATTAATGGAGCAAAAAATGAAAGTTGATTTTAATACCTACGACTTATCTGTTAAAGAGCTGTTAAGTATGGTAAATGATGGGCTGATAAATATAGCGCCAGAATATCAGCGACAGTTTAGATGGGATGAAGAACGCCAGTCAAGTTTAGTAGAATCTCTTTTCTTGGGAATTCCAGTTCCAAGTCTTTTCATGGCAACAAATGTGGATGGAACGTGGGAAGTGATTGATGGAGTGCAGAGACTTAGTACAATGATTTGTTTTGCAGGAGATGATAGTGTACGAGAGAAGGTCAATGCAAAAAAAGTTGAACCATTGAAACTGAAAGGGTTATCCAAACTAGCCAATTTTAATGATAAGAGATTTTCTGATCTTCCAGTAGGTGTACAAAATAAATTTAAATTGACTAGTATTAAAGTCACTACGTTGAGTGATAAAAGCGATAAAGATGTACGTTTTGATTTGTTTGAACGATTGAATAAAGGAGGGGTAAATCTTACACCTCAGGAAATTCGTAGTTGTGTTTATAGAGGAGGATTTAATGATTTCTTAAAAGAGCTATCCAAAGATTCTAATTTTAAGAATTGCGTGCATTTATCTGAGCGTCAAGAAAATGATGGTACACGAGAGGAACTTGTTTTGAGATTTTTTGCGTATTTGTATGATTTGGATTCGTTTGAGCATAGCGTAAAAGATTTCTTGAATAATTATATGTCAAAAGCTGATAAGGGATTTAATTATAGCGAAAATGATAAATTATTCAGAACAGTATTCAAAATATTGAATGATGCCTTACCTAATGGCATAAGTAAAGGAAGGAAAAATACACCACTTAATCTTTTTGAAGCTGTGTCAGTAGGCGCTGCATTAGCATACATGAATAATGGAAAAATAAATACTGCAGGAATGGCTGAATGGCTAAAAGATAAAGAATTATTAAAATATATTACAGGAGCTACAAATTCGAAACCGAGAGTAATAGGCAGAATTGGGTTTTGTAGAAAAAAGTTTGAGGGATAAAAGTGTTTGATGAAATAAAGGAAGAAATGACTCGTAAAATATGCGAACTAAGAATATGGCTTAGTAACATAAATGATAGTGATGATTTTTCTGCGATTAACAAGGGATTGTTTTATGTGTATATATATGGTATTTATGAGGAAACAGTTAGAACTGTCGTTCAGAAAACGATAGAGGAATTAAATGCTAAATCAGTAAAGATTGATGAGTGCATATATGAGCTGTATGCACTCATATTTTCTGCAGAATATGATAGCATATATGGTGTGGGTAATGAACATAAGTGGGAAAAAAGGTGGAATATTTCGTATAAATTAACTCAGAATCCAATTGTTGTTATTCCGAATGAAATAATACCTACTGATGGGAAGAATCTGAGATATAGACAATTAGAAAGTATCGCAAAAACTTTTGGTATTCATAATGCAATTCTTCCTAGGGCAGAAATTGGAGGAGATATTCAGGAAATGGTTGACAAAAGGAATTATATTGCGCATGGCAATAAAACTCCAAAAGAAGTGGGACGTGAAGTTTCTGTTAATGATTTACAACGTAAATTAGATCATATCTCGGAGGCATGTACATATATTATTGAGTTATATGAGGAGTATATTGAAGAACAAATGTATTTGAAGAATCATTAAAAGTAATTTGTTGTAAAACGTCCCATAAGTTTTTGAGCTACGCAAATTACTGGAATATGAGAAGAATTACATGTTTTTAGGAGTGAACTAGTGTGGATGGTTTAAACTTAAATCCAGTGCAGAAAGCAGCATTTTCCTTAATCCGACAAGACCTTAGATATATTTATACGGTTATAAAATATATAAACCCAGATGAATCGAACTATATTCCGTCAATGATGCCATATTTTGGAGTTATCGTTGATGGTGCAGAAGATTGGGTGAAAGCAATCAATAATTCAAATAAGCGTAAGCTTCAGATGCCCTTATTTAAAGAAACTGAACGGGTGTTTTATGAGCAAATTAGGAATAGTATAAAACTATGGCAACAGGATTATGAAAATATATATAAGCTATTAGGTGACGCATATCGAAAAAGTGAGGATTATTTTGGAAGTGTATGTAAAACTATAGCTAAAAAATTACATCTTTATGATATTTATGGTGTTGATTCTGTAAATAGAGTGATTTGTGGTAACACTATTTTATGCCAATATTATTCACCCTTTTTTTCATATACTGGCAATAATAGAGAGTACATAAAATCAATGACAGAAATTGGTGGTAGATACACTAGACTGTTCAATGCTATGAGTGAATATCATGTAAATACCGATTTTAAATTCGATGTTCAGGATTATGGAGGTTTTATAAAATCGCCAGTTGGAAATGTGTATAGTGATAGATTTGTTCTATTATCTATTTTATCTCAGATTAATTTTTTACTATATTGCGTTGACCAATGGATAAAAGATGAAATACCTACAAAGTTAAGATTGGGATATTTGCTGTATTTTTCTTTATTAAATGTGAACGAACAAATAAATACAAAGCTAGGAATTACTTTTAAAATAGATACGAGCTGGAAATCGGATAGATTTCGGAATGCTATGGCACACTACAAGTTGGGAATAGTATTAAAGGAGAATGAATTGATTAGCGGCGATGCAATGTTTGGATTAACAAGGAAACTATTTGGAGAGGATTATCTCATCGTAAAAAAGTCAATTTATAAGGAACTTAAAGGATTAGCAAAACAGATAGGTGAGTATCTTGAATTACCACAAAGAATGGTATATTTACAGTAATCATTAGTAGTACCCCCCCACTTTTTACTCCATTTCTACTACGTTTGCGGTACACATCTTGCGATATTTTGCTAAGGTTTGCATTTTATGTACAGAAATGACCGACACATAAAGAAGAATTTACACCACGCAAACCGCTGCAAATCGCAGCAGGACAGTGCATTTTGAAAGGAGTTTTTATGAGTATACGCGTACTTTTCATCTGCCACGGCAGGACTGTGGGTAGTCAGTAAAATCAAGGCTTTAGGGGGCATTACGTGGGCATATCATGGCAAGTGTAGTAGTGGCAGACTACGGTAATACTACGAATGAGGGAATGCAAATGAGCCGATGTAGAAGTGCTGATTTTAACGGTAGTAACAATCGTTAAATTGTAAGGGCTATCGTTATATAGTGTGCAATCGTTGAACAGTCTATCCGTATCGTGTAAAATGAATATCTAGTTGGATAAGGACATATAATATTAATGCAGCCGCAAGCTGTGATTTGAACTATATTTGACCTTGACAGGCGGCACATTTGAATGTATACTTTAGGTACAGTAAGAGATTACTGCAAATGTTTGTTGCTACTCGATATGCAACTCAAATAAGGTCGAGTTCAAATGTTTGTCGCTACTCGATATGCGACTTAGAAAAGGTCGAGTTCAAATGTTTTGAGGTTCCGTTCGAGAGGACGGAGCCTCTTTTTGACGATAGGAGAAAAAATGGAAATAGGACATTTTTATTATATTGATGATCAATACTTTAAGGATTTTCCAGATTCTTATTTGATGCAGAATAAGGAAAAGGTAAATGGACAGTTACATGATAGACCATGTTTTTATGCATTCCAGGATAGTAATACGCAGCTGTTTTGGATGATACCATTTTCATCACAGGTTTCTAAATTTAAAGGAATCTATAATAAGAAAATGCAAAAGTATCATAGGTGCGATACAATTGTTTTTGGAGAAGTGCTTGGTCATGAGAAGGCATTTTTGATTCAAAATATGTGCCCGATTACAGAAAAATATATGAAAAATGAGTATCTGGACTCTGTTGCCAATATACCAGTTCGTGTTGATGGTAGATTGGAAAAGGAGTTAAAGGATAAAGCAGGAAAAGTTTTAGCATTGCAGAGAAAGGGAGCGAAGTTGATTTTTCCGGATGTCCTTAGTATAGAAAAGGAATTATTAAATTAGAAGCATACAAAGATGGCAATCGTTGGCCCATCAGGTGGTGGAAAATCCACATTGTGTAACCTGATTGCAAGATTCTGGGACGTAGATGCCAGGGAACAGGCGGTAAGCTGGAAATTGAAATAATTTATAGCAGGTGAATACTTAGCATATGGCATTGTTTTTAGCTGGAAGCGGGGGGAAGTATCGTTTTTTACAATACCGGATAAATTTTATATGTTAATGTCTTATCAGTAAATGAGTTAGACAAAGGCGTCAGCGATACAATCGTTGGCGCCTTTTTTAATCGCTTACTTAAGCGGTTTGAAAGTACACTAGGAGGATTGAGATTATGGATAGAATTGAAAATCACCCAATATTGGGAGAAACACCAAAGAGAAAAAAGGTTACCTTTAGTTATGATGGAAAGCTTCTGGAGGGCTATGAAGGAGAACCGATTGCAACAGCCTTAAAGGCAGCCGGTGTTATGGCTCACAGATACACAGCGAAGACACATGAGCCGAGAGGAATATTTTGTGCAATAGGAAGATGTACTGATTGTGTGATGATTGTAGACGGAAAGCCAAATATCAGAACCTGCATCACACCGCTTGAAGCCGGAATGGTTGTTCAGACACAGTACGGCGTATCTGCGAAACCACAGGAATAATATTTGAAAGCATAAAATATATGGAATGGAGACATGAATTATGAAGATTGAACGATATGACATGATAGTAATTGGTGCCGGACCTGCCGGTTTGTCTGCAGCAATAGAGGCAGCAAAAAAAGAATTAAAGCCGATAGTATTTGATGAGAATGCCAGACCGGGCGGACAGCTTTTTAAACAGATTCATAAATTCTTTGGTTCAAAGGAGCATAGGGCTAAAGAAAGAGGCTTTAAAATTGGTGAAGAGCTTCTCAAAGAAGCAAAGGAATACGGAGTTGAGGTCATTTTAAATGCAACGGTAGTAGGCCTTTATCCGGAAAAGGAGATAACAGTAAAGGTTGGAGACAGCGTAAAGCACTATAAAGGAGATGCTGTTCTTGTCGCTACAGGAGCCAGTGAGAATATGGTAAATTTCGAGGGATGGACAAAGCCCGGAGTAATTGGAGCCGGAGCAGCCCAGACCATGATGAACCTCCATCACATAAAACCCGGCAACAGAATACTGATGCTTGGCTCAGGAAACGTTGGACTTGTAGTAAGCTATCAGCTGTTGCAGGCAGGCTGTGAGGTTGTTGCATTGGCTGATGCAGCACCAAGGGTTGGTGGATACGGCGTACATGCCGCCAAGGTAGCCCGATGCGGGGTTCCGTTCTATCTCTCACATACAATAGTAAGAGTAGAGGGCGATGATTATGTGACAGGTGTTGTGATAGGGCAGGTCGGACCGGATTGGAAAATAATACCGGGCACGGAAAAGCATTTTGATGTAGACACGGTATGTCTGGCAGTTGGATTATCACCTATGTCGCAGCTTTTAAAACAGGCAGAGGTACAGATGAGTGATACAAAGGGTGGAAATGTTCCGGTAATTGATAAATTCGGAGCCACAAGTGTTCCCGGAATCTATGCGGCAGGCGATGTTTCAGGTATAGAGGAAGCAAGCTCAGCCATGATAGAAGGCAGAATGTCAGGAGCATCCATTGCATGTTATCTGGGATACATGACGGAAGAGGAAAGAGATGCAAGGATTGACGAGCTTGAAGGACAGCTGGACACTCTCAGACAGGGAATGTTTGCACCGAAGAACAGAGGAAAGCTTGTTGAAACAACAGAAGAGGGAATTGCTGTCTCAATGAATCTTTTAAATAAAGGATATGTGGCAGATGAAGAGATAGAAAGATTCCCCGGTGTCACACACCAGAAGGGCATACATCCTGTAATCGAGTGTACACAGAATATTCCGTGTAACCCATGTCAGGATGCATGTAAGATGGGCTGTATCAGAATTGGAAGAAATATCACCTCACTTCCGGCAATTGACCCGGATAAAAAATGTGTAGGCTGCGGAATGTGCGTGGCTTCATGTTCAGGACAGTCTATCTTTCTTGTAGAAGAAGACGTAGAGGAAGGCTATGGTGAGGTTACAATGCCATATGAGTTCCTTCCACTTCCAAAGGTCGGTGACAGGGGCATTGCACTTGGCAGAAACGGTAAATATGTATGTGATGCAGAGGTTACAAAAATCAGGACAGCCCCGGTATTTGACCATACATATCTGCTTACCATAAAGGTTACAAATGACATGGTAATGAAGGCGAGATTCTATAAAAAAGAAATGGCAAAGGAAGCATAGGAGGTTTTATTATGATTGATATTCAGGCAAAGTTAAAGGAAATAGGACCTTTTGTAAAAGGTGAGGATGATGATCTCCTTGTCTGCAGATGTGAAGAGGTAACAAAGGGACAGATTAGAAAAGCTGTGCATGAAGGCATTTTTACAATGGAAGAAATGCGCAGATATTTGAGAAGCGGCATGGGATTGTGTCAGGGACAGACCTGCGGAAAGCTTGTAAAAGGAATAATAGCAAGTGAGTTAAAGGTATCTCCGGCAGAGATTGTTCCGGCAAGCTCTAGAGCGCCGATGAGACCAATTGAGATGTGTATACTTGCAGAAGACGGAGGTGACTGTGATGAGTAATGTGGCAGATGTTGTAATTATCGGAGGCGGAGTAAACGGATGTGCGGCAGCATATTATCTGGCAAAGAGCGGTACCAGATCAGTGATAGTATTAGAGGCAACTAACAGCATAGGGCATGGTGGTTCATCCAGAAATGGAGGAGGTGTCCGTCAGTCAGGACGAGATGTAAGAGAGCTGCCATATGCCATGTATGGCATAAGAAATCTGTGGCCAACACTTTCAGAGGAGCTTGGAGTGGACACAGAGTATACACAGAAGGGCAATCTGCGTATGGGAAAAACCCCAGAGCATATGAAGAAGCTGGAGAGTCTTGCAAACTCAGCACAATCTGTAGGTCTTGATGTCAGAATGATAGACCAGAAGGAGGTAAAAGAAATCTGCCCATATCTGTCTGATGAGGTAATCGGAGCAAGCTGGTGTCCTACAGACGGACATGCAAATCCGCTTACCACAACACTGGGGTATTATAAAAGAGCACTTGAGCTTGGGGTCAGATTCTACACGGATGCACCGGTAAAGAGTCTTCAAAAGGTGAAAAGAAAGGTAAGAAAGGTAATATTAAATGATGGTACAGTGTTTGAGGGGGAGACAATAATACTTGTTGCCGGCTATGAGAGCAGAGCTATAGCAAGGACAATCGGAATTGATGTTCCGATGAACAGACTGATAGATGAGTGTCTTGTAACAGAAATGCAGCCACATATGATAGATGTTATGTTTGGATGTGCATCTGCTGATTTCTATGGTCATCAGACAAAGCATGGTTCCTTTGTATTCGGCTCGGATTCAGGCTGGGAAACAGTGGATGAGATGGTAGATCCGTCAACAAACCTGGCTGATCCGTCAAGGATGATTACAAATTCCGTGACTCTGTCAGCAAGCTGCAGAGCCATTGAGGGCTATATTCCGGCACTTCGAGATGCAAAGATAGTCAGAAGCTGGTGTGGATGGCTGGATAATTCATTTGATGGGGTGCCTTTTTTAAGCAGGGTTGATGAAGCACCGGGACTTATACTGGCATGTGGCTTTACCGGCCATGGCTTTGGTACAGCTCCTGCAGTCGGACTTATGCTGAGCCAGATGGTGCAAGGTGAAAAGACGGTAGTTGATATCAGTGCGCTGAGATATGACAGATTTAAGCCTTGCAGATAAAATAATAAAATGTTATATGGAAAACTAATATGGGCTGTATCGTTTTATACAATACAGGCTGTGAACAATAATATATAATCAGGTTATAAAGCAAATAAAAAAGAAATATGCTTTTATTTGTAAAGTATATAGACTTGAAATGTTAAATATGTTAATATACATACATGACGAAGGTGTCAACAGTAGAAACTGTTGGCGCCTTTTTTGATTTTTGAGATTCATCATAAGCAGATTTCTCTGACATGTATATAAACATATTTATACCTGACAGTTGTAACATGACACAGGAAACGGAGGAAAATAAGATGAGTGCAAAAATTGATTTTCTTTACTTAAGTGAACCAGATATGATTAAGGCCGGTGTAAAGGATATGGCAAAATGTGTTGAGGTCATGGAGGATATGATGGTCACACTTAAAAAGGGTGACTATGTGATGGGCGGTGAAAATCACAATTCACATGGATGTATGGTTACCTTCCCTGATAATCCTGAATTTAAGGGGATGCCAAAGAATGGAGAGGACAGGCGTTTCATGGCAATGCCGGCATATCTGGGAGGCAATTTTCAGATGGCAGGCATGAAGTGGTATGGCTCAAACACTGAAAATAAAAAAGCAGGACTTCCGCGTTCAATTCTCATGATGATGTTAAATGACAAGGACACAGGAGCACCTTTAGCGCTTATGTCAGCAAATCTTTTAAGTGCTTACAGAACGGGAGCAATTCCCGGAGTCGGAGCCAAGTATCTTGCCAGAAAGGACTCAAAGGTAGCAGCAATTGTTGGCCCTGGAGTAATGGGAAAAACATCTCTTGCAGCATTTATCAGTGTCTGTCCGAAGCTCGACACAGTTAAAATCAAAGGCCGTGGACAAAAATCAATCGATTCATTTGTAGAATATGTAAAGAAGGAATTTCCTCGGATTAAGACAATTAAAGTCTGTGAGACAATGGAGGAAGCCATAAAAGGCAGTGATATCATCAGTACAACCACATGTGTCGGCGACAAGGAAGCGCTATTCCCATACATTGATGAGGCCTGGATAAAGGAAGGAGCTCTCATATGTATGCCTTCAGCAGCCAGATTTGATGAGAAATTCTATCTGGATAAAAACACAAAGCTTGTCGTAGATAATTATAAACTGTACGAAGCATGGGCGGAGGAATATCCATATCCGAGCTACGATCCGGTACAGATTGTAGGCTGCAAATTCATGGATCTCATGCATGAAAAAAAAATAACAAGAGATGAAATAATAGATGTAACCGATGTCATAACCGGTAAGCTGACAGGCAGAGACAATGATAAACAGCGAATCATCTACTCAGTCGGTGGAATGCCTGTAGAGGATATTTCCTGGGGTGAGACTGTATACAAAAGGGCTCTTGAGCTGGGAATTGGAGTCAGACTCAACCTTTGGGAGGAACCGGAGCTTCATTAGTTATGACTTTTGAAAAGAGGTCAGATTATGCAAAAAGAGAATACCATCATTAATCCGTGTCAGCCATACGTTGAACTTGGGGTTGACGATGTATCAAGGCTTGATATGCCAAAGCTTGGAATTTCACATTTCTATGAATTTTTTTTAGGAAACAAATTACTGCATGAGCTGAAAGCAGTTCCTGATGGAAGCATAGATTTGCTGTTTAATATAGGAAAAAGCAGGGTTACTACTTTTATAAGCGGAACTGTATTCGGCGTAAAGAAATGGGAGCTGGGCGATGTCGGCTTATGCTTTGGCGTCAGGTTTCAGCCGGGACAGGGAATACTGCCGAGGGAGCTTTCCATGGACATGCTTGTAAATGACGATTTGGAAATAGATGGCAATCTCTTTGGCAAAAATCTCACTGAAAGGATAGCCATGGCAACTGATATAAAAAGCCGCAGTATGATTTTTATGGAGGCTTACAGGGATTTTGTATATGGACGTCCAGATTTGTCAGACAAAGAGATGATTAATGAATATCTGGTAAACCGCATTACGCGTGCAAACGGACATATAAGCATTAATGAGCTGCAGGAGGAAACAAATTATTCAGCCTGTTATCTAAGAAGGGTATTTAAGAATTATAATAGTATTTCACCAAAGCAATTTGCACGTTATATACGTTTTCAGACATTATTGGATAAATTAAACACAAACAATACACGTTATGATGAGCTTGCACTTGATTGTGGATATTTTGATGAGGCTCACATGATGAAGGAATTTAAAAGTTATGCAGGCTTAACATTGGAGCAGTACAGGAAAATGCAAAGGAGGATATAGGCATGAGCAGAATATCAAAGATTGAGGTTATCACAGGAATGTCAAAGCTTACAGACCTGATACAGCAGCTAAGCAAGGTTGGAATACGCGGAGTCACGGTTATGCAGGTGTTAGGCTGCGGAGTGGAAATGGGAACGCAGGAATATGAGGTAGATATAAATGAAGTTATGGAGCTGCTTCCAAAGCAGCAGATAAATATTGTTGTAGAGACATCAAAGGTAGATAAAATCCTGGACATAATCAAAAAAGAGCTCTATACAGGACATATTGGCGATGGAAAGATTTTTGTATACAGCATTGACAATGTAATAAGAGTCCGCACCGGAGACGAGGGACTGGAGGCGCTTTAATTAAAAGCAGCAGTTTGTAAATATATGAATGAAAGAGGGCATCGCTTATGGATGAAAAGAAATTAGGCTTAGGAAATGTAGTATCGATTTCTGTTGGGCTCGTAGTCGCAACGAGCTGTCTCGTATCACTCGGAAATGGTGCAGGTACACTTGGAAGCACATTTATATTTGCAATGTTCATTGCAATGCTTTTAAACATGACAACGGTTGCATCGCTGTCAGAGCTGAATGCACTTATGCCCAATACAACAGGTGGTCTCGCACAGTATACACTGGCAGCACTTGGACCGTTTCCAACACTTATCTCAATGGTTGGAGGCTACTTAATCTGTAACACAATGTCATGTGGAGTGGAGGCTTCTATATTCTCTTTCTCACTTGCAGATGTTATAGGCCCTGGCATACCAAGCTTTGCATATACTGTCATCATGACGGTTATTATCCTGTTGGCAAATCTAAGAGGTGTGGATATGTTTGCAAAAATACAGGATATTGTAGCCTTTCTGCTTGTCGGCTCGCTGGTTGCTATGGGCTTCATCGGTATGATAGGTATAGGAACAGGAGTAAAAATACAACAGCCATATGTCCTCAATGCCGATTTTAAGGATGTTGCCGCAATGACGGCAGTGGCCTTCTGGCTTTTTATAGGAGCCGAATATGCAATCCCGGTATCAAAGCAGGTGAAAAATGCGAAACGAAATGTGCCGCTTGGCATGATGATAGGACTTTTCCTCATATTTATAATGCAGTCAGTCATGATCTTTGGATTTCACAATTATGTGGAGTGGGGAGCGCTTGCAGATTCCGCAGCCCCTCACCTGGTATATGGCTATGCAGTGCTCGGAAAAGCCGGAAAAATATGGATGATGCTGGTCGGAGCTCTGGCTGTTATAAGTACACAGAATTCAACAGTCAATTCACTTGCTGTTATCTGTCAGGGAATGGCAAAAATGAATATGCTTCCAAAGATTTTTGCAAAGACAAACAGACACAATGTGCCGTGGTTTGGTCAGGTTTTTGTGAGTGCGCTTATCCTGATATTTGGATATTTCAGTGACAGCTCCGCAGATATGATTTCATTTTTGATTCTGGTAGGCTCAGTATTCTGGATGATTTCATACATATTGGCACATATTGATCTACTGATATTCAGAAAAAGGCTTCCAAAAGCACCAAGAAATTTTAAAGTGCCGTGCGGCCCACTATTTCCAATAATCGGAATTGTCGGTACAGCGTATATGATTTTAAATATTTCAAGTGACCCACATGAAAAGTTTATGATATGGCTTGTCACCGGAGTCTGCTTTATAGTGCTCGGAATATATTCAGCTTTGTGGATCTGGTTTAAGATGAAGATGAAGATTTTTAAGAGTATTCCGCTCGACAAGGTGCTTGCTATGGAAAATGATCTGTATTATTATGTCAGAAAAAGTAAGGGAATATGGAAATAATTCAATTGATTAATTTGTCCTTTTTTTGGCTATTTATGTGTGATAAAATATATGAAATTATACGATGAAATATAAACAGCTAAAAAATCAGAATTGAAAGAAAAGGTAAATAAATATGAGTCAGATAATATTAGCGTCGGCATCACCGCGTAGAAATCGAAATTTAAGGAGGTGAATTATGAAAATCGAACACATTGCTTTATATGTAAATGACCTGGAAAAAACTCGCAACTTTTTTATGAAGTATCTGGGAGCCAAGTCGAACGAAGGATATCATAATCTGAAAATTAACTTTCGTTCCTATTTTCTGTCGTTTGATGATGGTGCACGATTAGAGATTATGAATAAGCCAGAAATGCATGATTTACCTAAAGAACTTGCTCGCACGGGATATGCACATATCGCATTTAGTGTAGGAAGTAAAGAAAAGGTTGATGCCTTGACCGTAGAGTTGAAAACTGCTGGTTATGAAGTAATCAGCGGTCCCCGGACAACAGGAGATGGCTATTACGAAAGCTGTATTGTTGCAATTGAAGGGAATCAAATTGAGCTTACAGTTTGAACCCGACAATTTCAAGTTCGAAAAATTGAGAAATCGTAAAATTGAAGAAAAAAGGAATGCACAGTTCTTAGCATATCGGGAACTGTGCATTTCTGTAAATAAATACTTTTAATTAGCCGATTACGGCATCCTCTGCTGTAAAATGTTCCAGAGAATTTTCTTTTACCTGAATGCAGATATAAGTAATTCCGGAAATATCGGATGCAAAAAACTGACGCTTTGCAGCAGGTGCGATTTTTAGCCAGTCTCCAGTTGAAAGGCTAATTTCTTCTCCATCAATTATGGCTTTGCCGTTACCTGAAAGAATTCCATAGATTTCTTCATTTTCTTTATGAGAATGAACAAATGGGACATTTGCTCCTGCAGGTAGTTCGTTTAAACTGATTTCTGCACCTGTTAAAGACAACTTTTCATGCAGCTCAATTCGGTTTTCCTTTCCAATAGTTGTTTTTGTGTAATTTGTCATAATAATACCTCCATAGTTGATTTGTAGTTTCTGGCTGCTTGGTATTAGTATAGTGTGAGACACATACAAAAACAAGTACGCACCTTTTTGTAACTGTACACTCAAAATTGAATGTGTTACAATAGACTCGGAGGTGAGAATTATGCGAGCAAAAGAAGAATTACCGGAATGCCCAGTTGCAACAGCAGTATCTCTTATCGGAGGAAAATGGAAACTGCTGATTTTGCGTAACTTGAAAGAGCGTCCATGGAGATTCAATGAGCTACAACGAAGTATAGATGGTATTTCACAAAAGGTTTTGACAGATAGTTTAAGACAAATGATGAGTGATGGACTGGCATATCGCCACGATTACCATGAGCAGCCACCGAGAGTTGAATATGGCTTAACGGAACTCGGAACAAAAATGCTTCCAATTGTTAATTCACTTGCTGACTTTGGTAACTACTATAAATCAATTATTGAACAGAATTAGATACGTTAGTATTTGAAAAGCTCGAACAATTCAAGTTTGAGTTTACAGTGTTTTGGGGATGTTACAGTAGATTTTACCAACGATTTACCAAAGCTATTTGAGTAGTGGATAAACTACTCAGGATATGTAAAGAGAAGTATTATAAAAGAGTCCTAGCAAAGAAAAATCCGCAATTTAGCGGATTTTTTTAATACGTTCATTAAATAAAAGCAATCTGTTAATCTTATCATCATAAAATTCTTTTTGCTGTTCAATCACAGCTTTATCATTATCCTCATAGGAAATTAAATCCATCTGTTGTTTACAATTTAGATAAGAACAAATAGCTTCATTTATTTGTGAATCTTCAAATGTCATGTGTATGCTGCTGGGGATGTAGTTGCCATCTTTATCCTTATCAGCAGATATTTTCAATGAAGATTGTTCATTAAGCTTCATAACCAAAGAAAGAACATCACTAACGGTATTAATATCGTAATCAAGAAATACAGTTACGCTAATGCCAAGAGCTTCAGCTATTTTTTGAAGTTGATCTGGTTTTGGATTGCGTTCACCGCTTTCATATTTCTTTATGGTAGATAAATAAATACCGGACTGTTTTGATAATTCGTCCTGTGTCATATCTTTTAATTTTCTATATTTTTGAATTTTACTTCCAATTGAATGTCTATTATCCATTAATAATCACCTCAAACAAATTGATATGAATATTTTAACACAGAGTTCACAAAAGTGGTACATTATTTTGAAAATATATTGACAACCACAAATGTGGACTATATAATAAAAATGCGAACAGACCACAAATGAGGACTAACATAAAAAGAATAGATATGTTGAAAATACTTCTTTTGGCGAAGTTCAAGGATTCAAAATTTTGCTATATCATAATCCTGCGAGTTGCAAAGCAGCTCATACAATTGAATAACAATTACAGATATAGTGATAATTCCGGTTCAGATACCTGATGGAAATCAAATATACTTGCGAAGAGTGCTGAAGGATTGAGAAATGAAAGTGGAGCGAGTAAGGGTAGTCAATACTGTTGCGGAAGGATAATAAACTATGAAGGTGTTCAAAGGGAACTTCCTGGCTCTCGAAAAGGCGGTAGAGAGGATAGCATTATTTAATTTAACTTAATGCGTCGTAAACGCAGATGCGGCTTATCTGTAATTCCTATGTGTGCAGGCAAATGGGAAAAAAGCACACCTACATGGCATGAGCCGTGTAGAAAGCAGGTAAGTAGTGAATGAAATTAACTTTTAAAGGTGTGGATATAAGCACTGAGGAAAAGTTCGTCAGCTACATTAATTCACTGAACACAGCGATAATGAAGCAAAATGCCATGAATGAAATCAAGCAGGATTTATATGATGTTTCTTATTTGAAAAAGCGTTACCGAAAGATTGTAGCCAGAAATGAGAAAGCATTATTTATGGCAGAGCACGAATGTTTGAAATGTGTTTATTTCCAAAGACTGGCACGAAAATGTCAGGCAAATTGTAAGTGTCTCTTAGAAGAATCTACGGAAGGAGGCGTATTTACATGAAGCTATGTTGGATTGTAGTGTTGGTCGGAATAAGTATCATCCTGGTTTTTCTATATTCATTAGTTGCAATGTCGTCCAGAACAGAGAGGTTTATTGAGCAGCTTATGGAAGAGGAAGGGAGAAAAGATACAGATGAGCAGGATATGGAAGCAAATATTACGGAAGGGAAGGAGAGACAGGAACATGAATAACAAGTTAGAAGTAATCGGCATTGATCATGGATGGTCAATGATGAAAACAATCTCTCAGGTATTTGTCACAGGTGTTAAGGAGATTACAACAACTCCGGCACTTTTCGGCGATGTACTTGAGTATGAAGGAAAGTTCTATAAGGTTGGAACTGTGAGGCAGGAAGTAAAGGATACCAAGGTCGAAGATGAGCAGTTTATGATGCTTGGTGATGCGGAATTAAGCAGAAGATTCTCAATGCAGGATGAAGCAGAGCAGAAGGTTGCCATTTTCTTTTAAGCGAATGGCATAGGATACACCATTTGTTTCACGCTGATGATATAGTTACGGCTTGGTAAATCCACTGTCTCTCCGGAGAAGCAATGGAATGTTTGGATAACAGGAGCGTAGAATCCAAAGCCAGCAGAATCATTTCTGGTTTCTTTATGGAATACACTACTTTTCGGAATCGTCGCATCAAATCATAAAACTGATTTAGCGTAGTATCATCCAAACGGTTGAAAAAACGCGAAAGAGTTGGTTGCGAAGCAAGTGCATTCTTAGCCAGAACTGCTGTCAGGATTGGGTCATTGGTAAGTTCATCAGCACAGTCATCTTCAAAGTATGCTCCGAGAATCTGGTAGATTATCTGTCACAGATTTTCATCATCTTTATGGAAACGAAAAGATGCACTGTCATTGGTTTTGATTTCTTTTTTCAGGATGTTCACAAAACCAAGTTTGCAGGCAAACTCCTTAATCAAAAGAAGACCTGCATCGGAGGATAAATCGCCTCCACCAAAATTTAATTTCAGATATTTGTTGCTTTCTAAGACGGTGTCGTTTAAAATAGTCATTGAGAACTTCTTCTTTGTTTTGATTTGGCTTTGACACCTAAATTTTAACAAACTTGAAGTCCTTTTTCTATGAAAATTTTTTCACCCATTAAGTGAAAGTAAGAAGTATCAAAAACACAAGTAATTATGCGGCATTGACCGCATTAACCTGAATTATTATGAATAATTCAGGTTAATAGAGAGACTAAAGTGAACAGACAGGAGATGAGAAAATAATTTGTTTTACTTAATGATAATAGATTCACCTGAGGAGAAAAGGGTGTTTGTGGTTATTTATGAAAAGTATAGATACTTGATGATGAAAGTAGCACATGATGTACTGAAGGATAATTTTCTGGCAGAGGATGCGGTACATGAAGCATTTATAAAAATTGCTCACAATATGCAGAATATACATGATGTAGAGTCAGTTGAGACAAAACGATATTTAATTATTGTCGCAAAGAATGCCGCCATAGACATATATAGATCAAGGAAGAAGCAGATGAAGGAAGAAATGTTTATCGATGAGTTGGGAGAAGATGCAGGTCCGATAACTTATCTGAAAACAGATATAGACAATGAAATATTAGATATATTGAAAAATTTGCCAGTTAAGTATAGAGATGTTTTTTTATTAAAGTATTCCAATCATATGAGTAATGCAGAGATATCGAAAATATTGAACATATCAGAAGGTACAATTAGACAGCGAATTGCCAGAGGAAAACTAATAATAAAAGAAGAGATAGAAAGATTGGAGGGAAAATAGTATGGGACAAATAGATGTAACAGATGCATGGCTTTATAAGTATATGTCCATCGTAGATGAAGCAATTATAAATGAAATCGAAAAGAATGTAGATTATGATTATGCTTTTTCTGATGAGTTCAATCGAAAAATGGAGAGGACAATCCGTAAAGAAAAATTCATACCATTTTGGAATTCAGTTTCTAAGTTTGGAAAAAGTGTGGCAATTTTTGCTTTAGTAATTGTTACTTCGTTATTTGCAGTTACTATGAGCGTAGAAGCATATCGCATTCAATTTTTTGAAACAGTTAAAACAATTTGGGAAGATTCGTTTTTCTACACTTACTTTACAGAAGAGAAAGACATTGGATTTCAGAAAAGAGAGTTTGAATATTTGCCGGATGGATATTATTTGATAGAAGAAATCAGTGATGGTAACATTAATACAACTATTTATTCTAACGAAAGCGGAGAACAGATTATTATCGATCAACATCTAGTCAGTGATAATAGGCAGATTACCATGGACTTAGAATACAGTGAAGAAAAAGAAGTGGAAGTGAAGGGGTTACCACTCCTAATTTACAGATATGAAGATGGATTTGTAAGTGCATATTATGAATACCAAGAATCAGTGTTCATTTTGTCAGCAGATAAGATTTCCGATGATGAAATTATAAAGATTATAGAGGGAATCAACTAAATAAAGTTTGTGTGAGGAGGCCCAAGCAGAGCCTCCTTTTTAGATGAAAAAAAAATAATGTAACAAACAGGTAGGAGAAATTCGTTATTGTTATATGAGAAGGAAAATCACGAAGGAGGTATTGTATGAATTACTTAAAAAGGATTGGAAGGTTAGTTGCAATTTGTATTTGTGCTGTTTGTGTTGGAATCATACCAATTACGGCGCATGCTATGGAGGTCTCTGACAAACAGATACAGCCGAGAATGGATTATATATCCTCATACGGAACAGAATTGACTATATCAGATTCAGGAGAAGCGAGTGTAACAGGTTTTGTCAGGGGAAAAAAAGGGGTAACGAATGCATACGTTAAAGTAACATTGCAGAAAAAGGTGTCTGGATCGTGGGTGTATGTGCAATCATGGGAATCTAGCGGTTCAGGAAGAAATGCAACTATAGCAGAGACTTATTCGGTATCTAGAGGAACATATAGGGTTGTCGCATTAATAAAAGCAGGGACAGAGAGTAAATCTCCGATATCGGCGGAAAGAACATATAAAAGTTAAAGACCTTCTCAAAAAATGAAAAAAGATTTTGGATTGTCTGTGAGTTCGTTACTTTGCAACAAATTACTAACAACATATTACAGTAATGATATTTCTGAAAGGAGATTAATATTAAACGAAAAATTTTAAGTATTTTAACCTTGGGGATTATGTTGACAACAATGCTAGTGCCTGCAATGAAAACAGAAGCAAGTGAAACAGAAACCGTGGATGTTGCAATTCAAGAAAATGCTAGTAATGCATATGATGAATTAATGAGTTCATTTCCCGCATCTAGAGCAACAGGCGAAAAAATATATCCGGATTACTATGGTGGATCATATATAAACAAAGAAGGAAAACTTGTTGTTTATATAAAAGAAGGATTCGCAGTACCAGAGTTGCTAAGTACTGATGATGATATTGTATATGAAAATTGTGATTATTCTTATAATGAGCTTCAATGCGTCATGGATGAGTTAAATGAATATAAATTTGATAATCAAGGTAATATGATTGTAGATAATTACAATGAATTTGGATTGTATGATGAAAACAATCGTGTTATAGTAAAATTAGATGAGTTGTCAGATGAAGCAATTAATAATTTTAAAGAAAATGTTTGTGATTCGGATGCGATTGTATTTGAACAAGGAAATGGACCAGCACAGTTAGAAGTGAATGTAAATGCAGGGAGTTCGATATCTACAGATTCGGCAACTGCATCCGTAGGGTATAGGGTTAAACGGAATGTGACTGCTTCTTGGAGATAATTTAATGAAAAAAAGAATAATATTTATATTTGCTTTATGTGTCCTATTAACATGCTCATGTACAAATCAAAAGAATGATGAGAATACAGAAATATCATCAGAAAGTGTGTTTTCGATTCAAGACAGTGAAAAAGAAACAGAAAATGAAACAAAATCGGAAGATATTAATTCAGGTAAAAATCCAGTGGAAGATATAGACTCAGCTTTACAAATTGAACATCAAAAAAATCTGAACAATGAAGAGGATGTATCTGATCAAATTAAAATAAGTTTAGCTAATTCAAGTATTGAAGCTACGTCATTAGAAAATACCATTATTATAGTGACGAATGATTCTATGTATGATATTACAGTAGGGGATGAATATTGGATAAGCAAACTAAATGGCGAACAATGGGAAGATATGCCCGCAAATATTGTGTGGAATGATTTGGGAATACAAATTAGAGCTGGTTCATACCACGAATTTAATTGTAACTTGAATTTGTTTGGGAATTTTGATGAGGATGAAAAATATCGTATTACAAAAAAAGTGTATGTGAATCAAAAAGAATATACATTATATGCAGATTTTACAGTAAATTAGGTGTTAGAGTAGTGTAGAAAAAAGTCTATATACCGGTATATCAAGGTTTATTTTGTCGGTGGATAGTATTTCTGAGATGATGAAATTATAAAGATTATAGAGTAAATCAACTAAAAAGGAATAAAGCGAAGGAATTATTAAATGAAACAATGGAAGAATTGAATCTTTCTGAACAAATGAGTATTAATGGTGGAGGTATTAATGCCTCAATGGTTTGGTACAATTTATATGGTGCATTCGCAAAACATGGCTGTGCATATCCGGTAGGATATAAGTCTACTTGAAAAGAGTGAAATAGAGCCATCTGTAAAAGTAGCCAGCTAGATTGCGCGAGCTTTAGACAATTGTATCTATAAAATATTTGACTTGGATGAAACAGGAGAGTATTTGTGTACAGGCGGTGAATGTGATAATCGTCAGTAACTTGGTTCGCTGATAAAAATAGAAAAAGGGAGGTGAAGCTTTATGAACTACAGTAATCCTCAGAGGTATAAAAACGGAGATGGGGCTCGCTTTGAAAGTGAAAGAGTGAGTATAAAACAACAGAAAGAGAGGTTGATACTATGAAAAAAGTACTATCAATATTATTGGCTTTGGCAATTACGCTAGTGGGGGTTGTGCCTGTGTTCGCTGATGAGAATTCTGTTAATGGAATAAGGAGCCTAGAAACTCAGACGGAATTGCTTGAATATGCAACGAACGTATTTCCGAAGCATTTACATGCATTAGTGGAGATTGGAGATTTGAATGGTGCTGTAGAAGAGTATTCTCTTGGGGAACCCTTTACAGTATTTAACGTTGAGGAAAACACCAATTCGAGTTGTTTTCCAGTGTTACAAAACGAAGATATAGTTGCTATACTTGAAATTTCAGAAAATCAGGGTGAATACAATTCTTCCTTATCAGTTTCTTTTGCCAGAGAGTTGGAAGATATTTTGAATAGTAATATGATGAAAAGTTTTGTATTATTAACAGATGGAATTCACCTACAGGCTTTTGATGGGGAAACTTCTGTTGAGATTTTTAAATTGTACAATGATGGGAATGAAGTTGGAGAATTATCTTCTAACTTTACTTTGTCATTGTCGTCATTGCCTAAGAATTCATTACAGAGCGAATTAAAAACAGAGATAAAAGCAGATGACTTTTTACACGGAAATTTATATCCAACCGCAATTGATGGACCGACATCGTATGAAACGCTGGGAGTTCAAGGCGTTTCTCAAGGAAACCATCCTTGGTGTTGGGCAGCAACTTGTGCTGCAATGATTAACTACCTGAAGGGAAAATCTCTTTCGGCATCGAAAGTTGCTAACTACGTATTTCCGAACAATCCTGAACAGGGTGGAACTTGGGATGATATTAAAAAAGCATACAATCATTGGGGATTATATCCTTCGCAAACTGGCGTGATTAGCTTTACCCGAGTAAAAAGTGAAATCAATTCTCACAAACCGATGCATTTAGGTCTAAAAGGACATTCAGTTGGGCTAATAGGATATGAAGATTGGAGTGGTTCGGGTGGAGGAAGTAACGATAGAATATTGATACTGCTAGAACCTAATGGTGGTGTTCATAGGAGTGTGAAGTTAAACTCTTCTGGTAACTTCACTTACAGCTTAGGAGGAGGAAGTAATGCATGGAAATATACAAGAAGGTTTTAGCTGTTTTGGTTTGTGTCTTTACAATTCCTGTGGTGCTTTTTCTAGGAGGATGTCATGAAAGGTCTGCATTAGAGGAAAAAAAGGAGATAGAAATTCCTGTGAATGAAAGGTCTGCATTGGAGGAAAAAAAGGAGATAGAATTTCCTGTGAATGAAAGAGGATATCCGCAAAACAATATTGTAATTATCAATGATACGTCTTATCCTATAGATATTGTAGGACATTCACATATAGATTCTAAAGTGGATTCTGAAATTGAGATTAAAATGGAGAAAAAGAGTAATATCGTTGAAATCGTTCTTCCCCAGTATCTTCCTATTAATAATTGGAGCATTGAGGAAAAAGAATATGTGAATTTGATTTCATACAATAAAACGGATTTTCCAATAAAAGATGGGGATATGATTGAAGGAATATCAACAGCGGTACAAAAATTTAAAATTCAAGTCTCAACGGATGAAACTACGGAAATTCTACTAAAGTGGGCAAATATAAATGAAGTAGATAAGCTATTTAAGGACAAAAAAGAGGACTATCTACTAAAAATATCAGTGTCTTATTAGGTAAAGCATAAACAAAGCATATCCCACAAAGGATTCGGTAAACAGCCAAATGTCATTTAGATAAGGATTGCTTTATAGTCAGAAATTCTTATACAGCGGATAAACATTTTGTTTATCTGCTGTATTTCTATCTTATAACACTTTTAACATAATAAATTTGCACAACAAACAGACAGATGCTTTCATCTGCCTTAAAAATGGTATATACTAATCAATTACGGCGCATGCTATGGAGGTCTCTGACAAACAGATACAGCCGAGAATGGATTATATATCCTCATACGGAACAGAATTGACTATATCAGATTCAGGAGAAGCGAGTGTAACAGGTTTTGTCAGGGGAAAAAAAGGGGTAACGAATGCATACGTTAAAGTAACATTGCAGAAAAAGGTGTCTGGATCGTGGGTGTATGTGCAATCATGGGAATCTAGCGGTTCAGGAAGAAATGCAACTATAGCAGAGACTTATTCGGTATCTAGAGGAACATATAGGGTTGTCGCATTAATAAAAGCAGGGACAGAGAGTAAATCTCCGATATCGGCGGAAAGAACATATAAAAGTTAAAGACCTTCTCAAAAAATGAAAAAAGATTTTGGATTGTCTGTGAGTTCGTTACTTTGCAATAAACCCAGATTATTCACGCATTTGGAAAAATAGATGGAGCATTTACTTTGGAAGTAGTAAAAGTATCAGCTATCCCAACGGATATCACAGCACTGGGAGCAGAAGGCATGAAAAATATCTGGCATAATGCAAAACTAAGAGGACGTGGTTACAGTAGAGCCAATTAAATCGCGAGCTATGCAGAGAAAAGTGTGGGATTAACGGATGGAACGGATGCAGGCCGTGAAGCCGTAAAATGGTATGGAGTCCGGAACGGACTGCATCTGCAAAAGACCAACAAGAACCTGAGATGGTATAGCGTCCACTGAGTAAATCAGTACCACGACAGGTGAATGCAGGTCAGTAACAATCAAACATAAAAACAAGAGCTGTAGCCGGCATCGTTTTTTTCCGTGGGGCATGCCCCCGTTTAGGAGCTTGGCTGGCACTCAGTGAATGGTAGATGCTACGAAGGAAGTTGGGACATGATCCCCTTAGACACGGAAGGTTCATCATCATAGTTGAACAGAGGGAAAATAGCCTTTATAAAGCAAACTAAAAGGATGCTTTATTAGCTATACTTATTTATCAGCTATTCGGTACATGACACTACGATATCCATCACTCTCGGCTTTTGTTTGAGGTAAAATAAAAATCGTCAAAGCCAGTAAAATCAATAGATTTAGGATTGACAGAATAGGAAATGAATGAAGAAAATAATAAGAATATTATTTGTATGCTTGTTTTTTATTGCATTAATTTTTATAGGCAAGAATGTATTAAAGGATGGCAAAGAACGGGAATATATAAAGTCTGACAAGTATTATGAGGAAAACATAGAAAATATAAATATAAATGAAGTTAACTTCAAATTTCTCCAAGTAAATGAAGTTGCTAATGTCAATGAAGCATTTTATAAGAAATATGATTCTTATAAAGAAGTAGTGGTGGAAGATAACAAGAATTATGATGTTTTTGAAAAATATACGAAGGTAGATGTTGCATTTGACCAAGGATATTCTGGAATGCGATGTTACTTAAATGAAGATGAAAGTTTCGGTGGAGCTTATTTCCGATATACATTTGAATATGAAACAAATGACGAAAATCTTGTGGATTCTTCTATTGAAGTATATATAACGGCTGAACCGTTAGAAAAGTTTGAAGGTTTATTACCAACTATTGAAGAGGCTGATGAAGGGAATGTATATAGTATATATGATAACATTCTCTATTATATGGAAAATGATGATAATATGAGCTTATTTAAAACTAATATATGTACAGTTGTTTTTGATGGTTCTAAGTACAGTTATTTTTGTGGTGTTATAGATGGCGAGAAAGAATCTTATATCAATAAATATTGTAATGTTTTATATAACTTTTTTCAACAAATGTATAAATGATAAAACTATAAAAATTATAGTAATTTATGAAATGAATCTACAAGACATATAGTATTTCATAAATTAAAGAAGGTTACCAATTTGTTGGTTGGTATGAGAATGATAAATTAATTTCGCAAGAAACACAATATCGTTTTTGTGTAGAAAAAGATACCCTTTTAGTTGCAAAATTTGAAAAAGATGGAGAATCAGCGAACCCAGAAAATCCAGCGAACCCAGAAAATCCAGCGAACCCAGAAAATCCTGATTCGGGAAAAGATAATAATACAGGTAATAATTCTGGTTCGGGAATAAATGAAAATGGAGGAGAAAAGATAGAATCTGTTTCAACAGGAGACGAATCTGCAGTTGGATTTTGTAGTCTAATGGCTGTAATCATGGTAAGTATAGTGATGTGTATGGCATTTACAAAAATAAGACGTAAAAAGCAGAGAAATTAAGGAGCCACATAAATGTTCAGAAAAACGTATAAAGTAGTAGTATTAGCAATTGTTCTTGGAGTTCTATTAAATGCTTGTAGTAAAAGACAAGCAGTAACCGAGGAATATAATACAATAAGTGATTTGGCATATTCTGAAAAATGTAAAATTGAACCAATCATATATATTGAAGAAAAAACAGGATTTGTTCCATATATTGTATTAACTAATGATTATAATGGTAAAACACTTTTGTTAAGAAAAGAAATTCTTCCAGAGAATAGAAGAGTTAGTGATTATTCGGCTTACTATGAAGAAAGTGAAATTGATAATTACTTAATGGGAGAGTTTTTTGATAATTTACCTATTCAAACTCGTTGCTTAATTCAAGATTCGGAAATAGAGATTTTAGATGAACGATGCTTGAATCAAATAGATGATAGCGTGATAACTATTGTAAGAAAAGTGTTTTTGTTGTCTTTTACTGAACTTGGATATAAAAAAAATGGGCATGTCGGAGTTGAAGGGGTGCCATTGTTGTATTTTAAAGATAATAAGAATCGTTTTGCTACTACGAATAATGGAAAGTTTACTGTAAGTTGGTGGTTAAGAAGTGCGGATTCTACATATGATTCTTGTGTATATGCAGTAGGACCGGAAGGTGAAATTGGAAGCACGAATGCATACGATATGAATGGTATCAGACCAGCATTTTGTGTTGACGGTAAGCAAGAAATATATAAAGAAGAAGGCAGATATATTTTAAAATAACATAACTTATTTATATTAAAGTGATTATGTTATTTTGAAAGAATTATTGAAATTCATTTGCCTGTGCTTATCTAAACGTTAATTGGCTACATTTTGGCTACAAGATTTTTATAAAGCACTAATTCCTCAGCAAAAATAAGCTACTTTAGACAACAGAACCGCACAAATTAGTTTCAAATAATCGAATATCACGAAACCAAAGTCCGTGATGGTGGACGTACAGTAGAATCTGGACGTGTTGCTACAGTTATCGAGTAATCATTGAACACTTAATGAGTGCGTAAGCGCGAAGTTAGTGAGAAAGTTGTTCTGTGAGCGTTGCGAGCAGAACAACCTTCTGATAACAAATTTTCCAAATATGTCTAAGCGGTCATTTTCACTAACCTTGATAGGTGCATACTTTTCATTGAGTGAGATAAGGAAAATTCCGTCTTTATCGTTTTGTAATTTCTTAATATAGGCTTCTCCGTTTAGAGCGAAGATGCCGATTTCTCCATTAGCAACAGATTCCTGTTGTAATACCCATGCAATCTGACCATCATGGAATTCAGGTTCCATACTGTCACCACTAATACGGACACCGAAAGTAGTATCTTCCGGCAGGATAGATTCATCTATGCGTACAGTCTCTTTCGGTCCATCTACAAGGAAGTTACCGGTTCCGGCTGATACAGCATTTTCAAAAATATCAATGCTTCGGAATGGAATTATCTTAGCAGTCTGCTTTTCATACATTCCGGATGCGTGGAGCAGATTAATATAATCCATAGCTTTTTCCCTGCCCTCATCAGTAAGTGATGAAAAAGGATCAGCAGGATTTACTCCAAAATATGCTTCATACATGTTAGTAACACCAAGGATTCTACACACTTTGTAAAATATGGTAACGCTTGGTTCAGCAAGATTTCTCTCCCAGTTGGATATGGCTTTATAGGAAATGGTAATGCCTTCCTTTGCCAGTTCATCAGCGAGATCCTGCTGGAGCAAGCCTTTCTTTTTTCTATATGTTGAAATGATTTCTCCGATTGAGTACATGCATACGCCTCTTTTCTTTCATTTTGTTGATTTCAAATGTCTCTTTTCACTCCATAGTATATAGCAATAGTGCCAATTATTCAAGTTAAAAATCCAATATAATGAGAAAAAGGACACATGTGTCCGTTGACAGTCGATTATTCTTGGGGTTATACTATGCCCTGTAAGAAACATTACTCATATACTTGGACTAAAGGTTATGGTAGTGACAGATTAAATGCAGGAGGTGATGAAGATGGGAGACAGGGTAATACTTCATTCAGATATCAACTGTTGTTATGCCTCGATTGAGCATCTGCATCATCCGGAGCTTGCAGGAAAGCCACTGGCAGTAGGCGGTGACCCGGAGGCAAGACATGGGATTGTCTTAACAGCCGACTATATTGCTAAGAAGTACGGTGTGAAAACAGGAATGGCACTCTGGCAGGCAAAGCAGGTCTGCCCTGACATAACATTTGTTTCACCAAGAATGGACTTATATCTTCGGTTCTCAAGAATGGCACATGAGATATATGCAGAATATACGGACAGGCAGGAGCCATATGGGATTGATGAGTGCTGGCTTGATGTGACAGGGAGCAGTTCCCTTAAAGGAGATGGATTGCTTATCGCACAGGAAATCAGCAGGAGAATGAAGTCAGAGCTTGGCATCACAGTAAGTGTTGGTGTTTCTTTCAATAAGATATTCGCAAAGCTTGGTTCAGATTATAAGAAGCCTGATGCAATCACAACTATGTATAAGAGTGAATTTAAGCAGAAGGCTTGGTCACTTCCGGTGGCAGATCTTCTATACGTTGGCAAAAGTACGAACAGAAAGCTTGCATTATTTGGTATCAAAACCATAGGTGATCTTGCAAGGGCAGATGAAGATGTGCTTAATAGTCACCTTGGAAAGATGGGCAGTATCTTATGGTCGTTTGCTAATGGCTATGATGATTCACCTGTCAAGCTGGAGAATACCCACGCTCCAATCAAATCGGTGGGAAACAGCACAACGACACCAAAGGATTTAGTATGCGATGAGGATGTAAAGATTGTTCTTTATATTCTGGCTGAGAGTGTTGCAGCAAGACTTCGTGAGAATGGATTCCGGTGCAGAGTGGTTGAGATAAGTGTCAGGGATAATGAGTTATTCTCTTTTACCCGTCAGAAAAAGATTGACCATGCAACAAACATCACCGGAGAGATAGCTGCATATGCTTATCAGATATTTAAGGAAAACTATAACTGGAGCAAGCCAATCCGCAGTGTTGGTGTCCGAGGTGCAGACTTAGTAACGGATAATTATTGGGAACAAATTGATTTGTTCTCAAGTGTGGAGAGGCGTGAAAAGCAGATGAAGATGGATTCGGCGGTGGATGAGATACGCAAAAGATTTGGATTTTACAGTATCCAGAGGGGACTCATGTACCGGGACAGGATTCTATCGGCAGTCAATGCAAAAGAAGAACACACAGTACATCCACATGGGCACTTTTCAGGTTAGCAACGAGAAGTGCCAATAGAGTAAAGAAGAGGGAGGCGGAACATGAGCGAAGCAGCAAGAATTGATCTGGTAGACAGAGCACCATTGACGGAGAAGCAGCAGAATGTGTATGAAAGTATTATGCAATATCAGCGTGTGAATGGCTATGCTCCTACTATCAGGGAGATATGCAAGATGGTAGGGGTGGCATCGACTTCAAGTGTTTATGCACATCTGAAAATATTAGAAGAAAAAGGCTATATAGCAAGGAAGATGGATGCTTCCAGAGCAATAGCAATCTTGTAAGGAAGGTGATTACATTGAGCAATAAGGTATATGTTGATGTACTTGCAGAGTTTTCAAAGGACGGACTGCTCATTCCCAAAGAGATAACATGGGAAGATGGCAGAAAGTATGAGATTACACGAGTAAAAGACAAGCGCAGAGCAGCCAGTACAAGGGCTGGTGGAGTTGGAGAGCGTTATACCTGTGTGGTAGATGGAAAGGAAATATTCCTTTTCTATGAAGATAACAATATGTGGTTTATGGAAAGAGCCGGAGCCTGATGTGATTGTGTGCTGACAGCACAATTCATATCAGTTGGCTTTAGATCAGCAAAGCCGGGGAATGTGCAGACATTCATCGGAACTCCCGGCAAAAGGCTTGCAAAGGTGATTTCCCTTTCCTTTACGAGTACAGAATTGTAGATTGATGATTTTGTATGAATAAGGAGCGAACTGAATTGAACAAAGGAAATGTTATAGAAATTAGATGTAAAAAATGCAACAAGTTAATGATGGAATACTTTGTATGCGGTGATGATTCCGCTGTAGCACTTCAGAATATTGGAATTAAGTGTGACAGATGCAAGCGAGTGATGATACTCAAGAAGTATTCCGAGGGAATGATGAAGGAACATTCTGAGAATGAGACTTTCAGAATATAACGATTGAAAATTAAATTACAGCCCACCTGATAAGGGCACATCGAAAGATGGAAGCACCAGAGACGCAGGGGAAACGAACAGTATTTATGATACTGGTTTCCTCGTGCGTCTTTTTTGTGCTGTAAAGGTAATCCGACTTGTTCGTTTCCAAGGGCGGCAATGGATGTTCTTTCAGATATGGATGAATTGCAGATAAGACAAGGTAGACTTGTATATTCCGCCAAAGAGAGGTGATATGCAGTGAAGATAAAGAGAAATATGATTGTGTGGGCTGAATTGAAAAATGGACTCAAGCACATACAAGCTGGAAGGAGACCATGTATTGTAATAAGCTGCGACAAAGCAAACGGAAAATCACCTGTATATACAGTTATACTGGGGACAACTAAGATGAGAAAGGATTATATTCCAGTACATTTTAATATTGAGCCTTCAGAAATTAAAGGATTTTTAAGACATACAACAATGTTTTTACCAGAGCAGCTGGTCACAATAAATGAGGAACAGATAATACAGATCGCTGGAATGATTGTCAGCACAGATGCAATAAAAAAGGTTGATGCGATGTTAGTCAGACAGCTGCAGATTGGAGAATATGATGGATGACGAAAATGAATTAGAGAATCAGAGTATAGATATTCCTATATGGAAGCGATATTTGCTTTCTGTAACTGAAGCGGCACAGTTTTATCACATTGGTGAAAAGCGGCTTAGACAAATTGTAGATATCCATCCAAATGGGGAGTTTTATCTGTTAGTAGGAAACAAAGTTTTATTTAAGAAAGAGCAATTTGAACAATTTCTGGCAGAGTCAACTGCAATTTAATATGTAAAGTAGTAGAAAAGGGGGCACAAATGTGGTACAATAATCACGCTAGGGCTCTCTTTTTTGAAAGGAGACAAAGCTATGAGTGAGAAAAGACGAGATAATCGCAATAGAATTCTTCACGAAGGAGAGTACCAGAGAGCAGATGGACGTTATCGTTTTAGATATGTGGATATTCATGGAAATGAAGGAAATTTATATAGTTGGCGTTTGGACCATAATGATCCTATACCTAAAGGAAAGAAAATGGAGCTTTCTTTAAGAGAAAAGGAAAAACAGCTGGAACAGGATATGTTTAATGGACTTGTTCCAAGAGGTGGAGGGCTTACAGTTCTTGAATTAGTGGAGAAATATGTGAGCCTTAAAATAGGGGTCAGACAGAGTACTTATGCTGGTTATAAGACGGTAATTAATCTGCTGAAAAAAGATGATTTTGGCAAAAAAAGAATCGACAAAGTGAAATTATCGGATGCGAAAGCATGGTTGATCAAGCTTCAGAGGGTAGATGGAAAAGGTTATAGTTCAATTCATACTATCCGGGGAGTATTAAGACCGGCATTTCAGATGGCAGAAGAAGATGACTTGATTCGCAAAAATCCATTTGGCTTTGAACTAGTCAATGTGATTGTGAATGATAGTGTGAGAAGAGAGGCTGTCACAAGAAAGCAGGAGCGGGAATTTCTAAGATTCATAAAAGAAGATGCGCATTTCTGCAAGTACTATGATGCAATATTTGTCCTCTTTAACACAGGACTTCGTATATCAGAGTTCTGTGGGCTTACAAAATCAGATTTGGATTTTAAAAACAAAAGAATACGGGTAAATCATCAATTACAGAGAACAAGTCAGATGCAGTATATCATTGAAAAGCCTAAGACAGAAAGCAGCGAGAGATATGTTCCAATGTCTGATGAGGTGGTGGCTTGTTTTAAGAGAATACTTAAGGACAGGGTCAATCCCAAAGTTGAACCGATGGTTGATGGAATGACAGGATTTTTATTCCTTGATAAAAATGATATGCCTATGGTGGCATTACATTGGGAAAAGTATTTCCAGCATATTCGGGAAAAGTACAATAGCATATATAAGGTTCAGATGCCGCCAATCACACCGCATGTGTGTCGTCATACGTTTTGTTCTAATATGGCTAAGCCGGGAATGAATCCGAAGATGCTTCAGTATATTATGGGACACTCGGATATCAGTGTTACGATGAATACCTATACTCATGTTAAATTTCAGGATGCACAGGAAGATTTTCAAAAAGCAATCAATTCATAATGACCTGATGAAAATGAGAGAAAAATGGCTGAATGCCAGTATTTATCTTAATCCCCAATTTCTTACCTGTCGATTCCCAATGGCAGATTTGCCTTTGGTACAGACTTGAAATTTACCAAAGTTTTTACCAAAATTGATGACAAAAATATGCAAAGATATGCCAAAATATGCCAGAATAAGTGAAAAATGAAGAAAGGTAAAAAGGCTTGAAAAGCCCGAAAATACAGGAAATATGGGAAAAATCAAGATTTTATTTGTTTGCCACGGCAACATCTGCCGCAGCACCATGGCCCAAAGCATCTTCACCCACCTGGTCCACGAACAGCACCTCGATGCTGTTTTCGAGATAGATTCAGCCGCGACCAGCCGTGAGGAAATAGGCAATCCGCCGCACTACGGCACCAAAAACAAACTATACGAGGAGCATATTCCTCTTATTCCACACCGCGCGAGACAGATGACGCGCGATGATTATTTGTACTATGACCTTCTGATTGGAATGGACACTGCAAATATCAGGAATATGACAAGGATTGCAGGTGGCAGTGACAGTCAGCAGAAGATATTTAAGATGCTGTCATTTGCTGATTATGGGACAAATCATAAGCTTACAGCAGCGCGCGATGTTGCAGATCCATGGTATACAGGTGATTTTGATGCGACCTTTGATGATGTAATCAGTGGATGCCGGGGCTTGTTAGAATACATCAAAGAGGTGTATAATCTATAGCTATAGCAATTAAAAGAGAATAATAGCAGCGGTTACGGCGCTGAACACAGCTGCGATAATTAATTTCAGGAGGCACAAATGCAATTACAGAATGGAAGACCGACAGATACCACAGGCAGACTGGATAAAGAAATTCGTACATACGATTTTTTGGACAAACTGGGAATCGAATATCAGAGAATAGACCACGAAGCGGCATTTACGATGGAGGTTTGTGAGGAGATTGACAAGACACTCGGCGCAACAATCTGCAAGAATCTTTTTCTGTGCAACCGCCAGAAAACTGATTTTTATCTGCTCATGATACCGGGAGACAAGACCTTTAAGACAAAAGAGCTCTCGCATCAGATAGGCAGCGCGAGACTTTCGTTTGCAAGTCCGCAGGATATGGAAAAATATCTGGATATCACACCGGGCTCAGTCAGTGTGATGGGACTGATGAACGACCATGACAATGCGGTCAGACTCCTGGTGGATGAGGATGTGCTAAGAGGTGAGTGGGTTGGGTGTCATCCATGCATAAATACATCCAGCCTCAGGATAAAGACAAAGGACATGTTTGGTCCGGTGATAAAGGCCATGCATCATGATATGACCGTGGTAAAATTAACAGGTGAAGCATAGTAAAGCCCGGCAGAACGTAAGGAGAATCAATGGTAAAAGCAGTAATATTTGATATGGACGGAACACTCATAGATACCGAGAAATATTATCGTATTTTCTGGCCAATGGCACTTGAGCACTTCGGCTATGAGATGACGGATGAGCAGGCACTTTCAATGCGAAGCCTCGGGCAGCCGTATGCACCGCAGCATCTTAAGGATATGTTTCATGATCTGGATATGGATTATAATAAAATCAGGGCTTACCGTCGCAAAATTATGGAGGAGCATCTGGAAAAGGTGGGGATTGAGCTTAAGCCCGGTGCAATCGAGATACTTACATATTTGAAGGAAAAAGGCATTCACAGAGCGATTTCCACAGCGAATGATATAGAAAGAGCTGAGAAATATCTTAAAAAGATAGGGCTCTACGGATATTTTGACAAGATCATCTGTGCACCTATGGTGGAGCATGGAAAGCCGGCACCTGATGTGTATGAGTTTGCATGCAGCGAGCTTAAGCTGGCACCTGATGAGTGCATGGCGGTAGAGGATTCGCCAAATGGCATCAAAAGTGCATATTCTGCAGGCTGTAAGGTTGTTATGGTACCGGATTTGACACAGCCTGATGAAGAGCTTAAAAAGATGCTTTTTGCCTGTGTTGACAGGATAGATGAGATTAAAAGTATAGTATAATCACAGCATATATAAGTCGTGGAGGCATGATGGGCACAGAAAATGATTTACCGGGAATTTCATTAAAAGACGAGCAGAGACAGCTTCAAAATATCATAGGGATTGCACAGGATAATCTGGACCGTGCAAAGGAATCGGTAAAAAAGCTGACAGATGATTTAGAGGATTTAAGAGATGTCTACGAGGCGCAGGACAAGGAGGGACTTGCCCTGTGGAACAATGCGACGGCGCAGCTTCATGAGAACGAGAGAAATATCGTAAGATGTGAAAAGGCGCGGAAAAAGCCGTATTTTGGCAGAATAGATTTTAAGGATCCGCGTCAGAAGTCACAGGAGTCCTACTATATAGGCAGAGTCGGTATTGCAAAGAATGCATCAGAGCCTGTGGTCATTGACTGGAGAGCACCGATTGCATCCGTATATTATGAGAGCAGTCTTGGACCATGTAAGTACACGGTGAGCTCAGAGGGTACTTTTGAGATTGATTTAAACAGAAAGCGCACCTATGAGATTGCAGAGGATAAGCTCATCGACTTTTTTGATTCAGATGTCGTAGCAAATGATGAGCTTCTGACAAAGTATCTGGCTAAGAATAAAAAGGCAGTGCTCGGAGAGATTATCGCGACAATCCAAAAGGAGCAAAACCTTATTATCCGCCGTTCGCCAAAGACGAATATCATTGTGCAGGGAGTTGCAGGCTCAGGAAAGACAACGGTTGCAATGCACAGGATATCGTACATTTTATATAATTATGCTGATGATTTCAGACCGGAGGATTTCTACATTATAGGCAGTAACCACATTTTGTTGAACTATATTACAAGCGTGCTTCCGGAGCTTGATGTGTACGGCATAAAACAGATGACTATGGAGCAGCTTTTTACAAGGCTTTTGTACGAGGATTGGGATGACAAAAAGTACAGCATACATGAAGTCAGCAAAAATGACAGTAGAAACAGCATAAAGGGCAGTAAAGAATGGTTTGAAGCTCTTGAAAAATTCTGTTTAGATTACGAGGAAAAGTGTATTCCAAGAGATGAGGTCTACATGGAAAAAACAGGCAATCTGCTTGTAGGAAAGGTGCTGATAGACACTTATCTGCATGATAATCCGCTTCTTTCCATGCAGAGTAAAATCCTCATGTTAAATGAGATAATTTACTCGAAGTATGAAAATGAGGTTCTCGGTAAGGAAGTGAAGTTCCCTGCAAAGGAGCGCAGAAAGCTTGATAAAAAATACAAAACCTATTTCGGTAAGGATGACTGGAAAGGCTCTGTGTATGATTTTTACAGGGATTTTCTGCTTAGTCAGAAGGAGAAGGAATACGATATAGATATTCCAAATGACTCATTTGATGTGTATGATCTGGCAGCGCTTGCGTATATTTATAAGCGCATCAAGGAGACAGATCCGGTTCGTGAGGCGAGTCATGTGGTTATTGATGAGGCACAGGATTTTGGCATGATGGCATACTGCTGTCTGCATTACTGCCTCAGGAACTGCACATACACTATCATGGGCGATACCTCGCAGAATATACATTTTGAGTATGGCTTAAATGACTGGGAGGACTTGAAAAAGCTGATACTCACAGGCACATATGATGCATTCGGTCTGCTTCGAAAGAGCTACAGAAACACTGTTGAGATATCAGAATTTGCAACAGAGATACTGCGCCATGGAGATTTTGCAATCTATCCGGTGGAGCCTATTATCAGGCATGGAAACGCAGTCCGCATAGAGGAGTATGCCAATGTGCGCTCACTGATTTCGGCATCGGTTGACACGATAAAAGGCTGGCAGAGTGAAGGCTATGAGACGATAGCTGTCGTGTGCCGTGATGAGGCAGAGGCTCTCAAGGTGTCTGCTGAGCTTAAAAAACATATAGAAATAGCAGATGATGATATTGAAACGGCACAGTTTGGTGCAGGAGTCATGGTACTTCCGGTCGCGTATACAAAGGGACTTGAGTTTGATGCTGTATTGCTGTTTGACCCATCAGAGAGAAAATATCCGGCTGATGATAGTCATGTGAAGCTTTTGTACGTTGCGGCTACCCGTGCACTTCATGAGCTTGCTGTATTCCACCGGGGCAGGCTGACACCGCTTATTGCAGACCCTGCTCCTTCCAACAGGCATCAGAAGGAGTTTTCTGCAGAGCCGCTTACTAAGGCAAAGGAATATGAAAAGCAGCAACTGACAGAAAAAGAGATAGAAGAGCAAAAGCGTGTTGATGGCAGACGCGATATGGATGAAAGAGAGTATTTTGGTCCATCGCGCATTGCATTAAAGCCTGAGCAGTTGACAAAGTCGGATGATAATAATAATAAGAAGCTTGATTTATCTGCATTTGTAAAAAAAGACAGGGAAAATCAAACACAATGTACTGCTACAGATATGGCAAATAAAATTAAGATTAAGGAAGTAAGTAAGGCTGCAAAAAAGAGCAGCCTCCCTCTAAATCCCTCCCCATACGCATACGGCTCAATCCCGGACAACGATATACTTCATGTAAAGGGACATTCAAAGGGCAAGTTTGCGGTAAAATGGCTCAAAAAAGGTAAATCGCATGTTGAAATCGCCACAGCGGACGGCACACTTTATGTGATACCAATAACACCTGAGATAGTACGCGTAATCTTTGTAAAAGGAATTGGAGGGAAGCCACACAAAACCTATTGGAAGCAAAAGGCCGATACAGCCTTCAAATGGGTGGCAAAGGAATCCAAATCGCTTATTGAAATTCAAACAGAGAAGCTGATACTAAGGATAGAAAAGAAAAACGGAGCCATACAGTATTTTGATGCCGACAGAAATCTCCTTGTAAGTGAAAATGCCACAGAGCCAAGGCTTTTAAATAATGGCGAGTGCTACACATTTTTTGACTGGGACAAATCGGAAAAGCTCAAATCCAAGGGAATACTTGCGACAGACCTTACTGATTTGACAAACAAAGCCAGATATATTTCGTTCGGAGGCAGACAGCAGAGGCTGCCGCTTATCGTGTCAAACAAGGGATATGGAATCGCTACTGCATCAAGCCGGACAGCACTCTTTTGCAATATAAAGATGTACGGACAGTATATCTTTATAGACGGTGACACTCAAAGCGACTATTATTTTATAGGTGCAGGCAGTGTGGGCCATACACTTGAGCTGTACGGCACATTATAAAATGCAAGTTGCCCAAAGCAAAATTATCTGATAAAATATCGGCATGAGTATAAACGGAGGATAACAGATGAAATATAGGACAGAAAACGAGTTTACACATTTCAAATTTTCGGATGTGCATGTGAGCGATATCATGATGAGCTTTGGCACCTTCAAAATATGCCTTGACAACGTAATCATAAAGGCAGATAATTCTAAAAACAGAGATATCCGTGATATGAGGACAAACGGCCTTATATTAAAGCTTTCAGATGCAAATATTATTTCATTCATACGCGAGGGCTTTAAGACATATGATGCCGATGGCAACCTAAAGAGCACCACGGCTGACGAGGAGATAGATGAGGCAGATTATATCGACACCTTCAACAATTTTCTTGACGGATACGCATATTTAATCGAGAAGGAGAATGAAAACTATACCTTCGTATTCGACGGAACTGATGAGCGCTCGTACACCTTGATTGTATCGGCATCAAAGGACGAGTGCGAGTGGGACAGATTTATGAATATTGAGGCATAGAGTATGCCATGGTGCATTTTTAGACAAGTCCAAGATGCACCATGGCATTTTTAAGCCCATCCTCTTTGATATCGTCTGTCACTATATCGGCAACAGCCTTGACTTCATCGCTGGAATTGCCCATGGCAACACCGACATCACAGTAGCGCAGCATATCAAAATCATTCTGGCCATCGCCAAAGCCTATTGTATCAGCCTGGCTCATGTGAAGAAACTCTACCACATCACGTATGCCGGTTGCCTTGTTGACACCGCGCAATGTAATCTCACCGCTGTAAGGTTCAGGCTCTTTAAAGCTGCTCAGGGTTACAACAAATTCATCACCGAGGAGTCTTCTTAAATCATCAATGTGGTAGTCGCAATTGCAGTAAATAGTGCTTTCAACATCAGCGTATCGGTTAGAAAAGCTTGATAATTCATCATCAATCACGATATCCTTAAATGTCGGGTTGTCCTGTATCACATGCATGTCAAACTGCTTTGAGAATGCTGATATGAATTTGTCGGCCCACTTGTGGTTGGTGATGCTTTTATCCTTTGTCTGGAAGATAAGTCCTGTGTTGTTGTCACCAACAGTGTCAAGAACCTTCTGTAACAGATTCTGCCCATAGACATGATGTGCAATTACCTTATCACCCACAGTGACATAGCCGCCGGCAGCAGCCACCACTCCGTCAAAATCAAAGGCTTTTAATGATGGATAAATCTGATTGTAGCTACGTCCGGTGCAAAGAAAAATCATATGACCGTTTTGTTTTGCTCTTATTAGAGCATCGGTGGTTGATGGGCTCATGGTGCTATTGCCGAAATCCACGAGAGTGCCGTCTATATCAAAAAATAATAGTTTTTTCATAAGTGTTACCTGCCTCATTATTATTTATTAGCTATTTATACCAGATATACTCTACAATACGAATTCAATAAAGGCAATAGTATATGGCTTAAATTTATTTAATAATTTCTGATAAAGAAGGCTTTGTTATAACCATAATTAAGAAAAACTATAATATATTCCTATACTTTATTTTCTTAAGTTTTGACTATGATGGGTTGAAATAATAAGTTTATTGTGTTATAACGTTAAACAACAAAAGAACAATAAATGCGTTGAAGGAGACTTGGATCACCAGACACCGACAGGAATACAGCGTCACCGACTGAGAGCGCTGTTTGGAAGAGCTGATTGCAGGAACACTACCGGAGCAGATTTGTTGAACGATTGATATGGTTTATTGCATAGATAGGTTTATCGTATGTGAATTAAGCTTTTTATATATCAAAAGTAGGCAGATACGATTCATCCACGTTACGGATAAGAGTGGAGGAACAGGAACAGACCTTTTTCTCAAAGCGGGTGGTACCGCGGAATATTTTTAGAATTTTCGCCCCGGAGCATTTCATTAATTTGATATGCTCCGGGGCTTTTTTCCGTCCCGCTTAAAAAATCAAAGGAGCACAAAAATATGGAATTCTTAACAGGAGCAGTTCAAAAGGAAGACCTCGGTATCGCAGAAATTCTTGCAGGCGACTACGAGGGCAAAAACATCAAAGTAAAGGGTGCAATTCACACCATAAGAGATATGGGTGAGGTTGCATTCATCGTCTTAAGGCGCAGGGACGGACTCATACAGTGTGTATACGAGCCGGGCAAATCCCAGTTTAGCGTCGATGATCTAAAGGAAGCAGATACCGTGGAGGTGTGTGGCACATACAAGAGTGACGACCGTTCTCCAAACGGCTTCGAACTTCGTCTTGACACTATCACAATTTTATCTGAGCCGGCGGAGCCTATGCCGCTTCAGATAAACAAATGGAAACTGAATACATCACTTGAGGCAAAGCTCAATAACAGGGCAGTGGCACTCAGAAATCCAAGAGAGCGTGCTACGTTCCGTATACAGGAGGGTATCACAAGGGGCTTTAGGGATTTCCTTTACAATAATGGATTTACAGAGATTCATACGCCAAAGCTTGGTGCAAAGTCAGCGGAGGGAGGAGCCAACCTCTTCAAGCTTGAATATTTCCACAGACCAGCTATTTTGCAGCAGAGCCCACAGTTTTACAAGCAGATGATGGTAGGTGTCTTTGACAGGGTATTTGAGACTGCACCTGTTTTCAGAGCAGAAAAGCACAATACAAAGAGACATCTGAATGAGTATACATCACTCGATTTCGAGATGGGCTACATTGACGGCTTCGAGGATATCATGGAGATGGAGACAGGTTTTTTGCAGTACACCATGGAGCTTTTAAAGACCTCATACGCCAAGGAGCTTGAGCTTTTAAAGATTAAGCTGCCTGACGTGACAAGCATACCAAGAGTCAGATTTGACGAGGCAAAGCAGCGTGTCGCAGAAAAATATAACAGACAGTTCAGAAACCCATTCGACTTAGAGCCGGAGGAGGAGGTGCTTATCGGGCAGTACTTCAAGGAAGAATATGGCAGTGATTTTGTATTTGTCACACATTATCCTTCAAAGAAAAGACCGTTCTATGCCATGGATGATCCGGCAGATGAGACATACACCTTAAGCTTTGATCTGCTTTTCAGAGGTCTTGAAATCACAACAGGAGGCCAGCGAATCCACGACTACAACAAGCTTATGGAAAAAATCGCAAAGCGTGGTATGGAGACAGAGGGCATGGAGAGCTATCTTTCAGCCTTTAAGCACGGAATGCCGCCACATGGAGGTCTTGGAATCGGACTTGAGAGACTTACAATGCAGCTTATCGGAGAAGACAATGTGCGTGAGGCCACATTGTTTCCTCGTGATCTCAGCAGATTGGAGCCATAGGTCACAGCTTCTGGGGTGTGACGGGTGCGCATGCAGGCTGTGTGGTGGCATGTGTGTATATATTTTGTTCAGAAAATTTTTAAGCTTGTTCCGACATTCCCTGCGGATAGGTTATTGGCAGGAGGTATGCTGTGAGGTATTACAGGCTGTGAGCGTCGGAATTGTTAAAAATTTGTCTTCGCAATATATATACCCCCATGCGTTGCAGAGTGTTTAGCGCACCCTGGGCAGATATTGGTACATTTCCAAAAAAATAAAATATCAGGAAAGAGAGAAAGGATATCGTATGAATCATATAGGAACAAGAGAAATCGCCACAGAGCGGCTTACTCTTCGAAGATTTGAAATAGAAGATGCGGAGAACATGTTTTACAACTGGGCGAATGACCCGGAAGTGACAAAATATCTTACATGGCCGGCGCATGAGAGTGTTGATACTACAGAGACTATTTTAAAGGAATGGATATCTAAGTATGACGAGAAAGATTTTTACCAGTGGGCTATAGAGCTTAATGACCTCGAGCAGCCTATCGGAACTATAAGTGCAATTAAAATTGATGAGAGAGTTGAGTCGGTTGAAATCGGTTATTGTATTGGAAAGCGTTTCTGGAATAACGGCTACATGACAGAGGCACTCACAGCTATCATCAGATTTTTCATTAATGAGGTCGGTGCCGGACGTGTATGGGCCAGACATGATACTGAAAATCCAAATTCCGGCAAGGTGATGGCTGCCGCAGGCATGGATTATGAGGGTACTTTACGCCATGCAGGCTTCAACAATCAGGGCATATGCGATGAAGCGGTATATGCAAAGGTCAGAAGCGCAGCTCTTGAGGAGGAGCCGGTTGAGGAGACTCCTGAGCAGCAGGCTGTTACCACAAAGGTAATGGGCGAGGATGGTGTCATGAGAAACGTTATCTCAGACGAGACTATGGAGTATGTTGGAATCCTTGCAAAGCTTGAGCTTTCACCTAAGGAGGCAGAGGCAGCCAAGAAGGATATGGCAGATATGCTTGATTATATCGACAAGCTTGAGGAACTTGATACTTCGGGAATTGAGCCTATGAGCCACGTATTCCCTGTAAACAATGTATTCAGAGATGATGTTGTCACAAACGGTGACGGAAGTGAAGCAACACTTGCCAATGCACCGGTCAAGAAGGACGGCGGATTCAAGGTACCAAAGACAATCGGCGAATAACGGCAAGGAGGAGAAAAATGGATTTAATGTCTTTAACTGCCGTGGAACTCGGCAAGAAAATACAGGCAAAGGAAGTTACAGTGGAAGAGGCTGTAAAGGCTGCCATTGCTTCTATAAAAGCAAAAGAAGAAAAGATAAACAGCTTTGTCACAATAGACGAAGAGGGTGCACTTAAAAAAGCAGCAGAGGTTCAGGCAAAAATTGATGCGGGAGAGCTAAAAGGGGCGCTTGCGGGTGTGCCTGTAGCCATAAAGGATAACATGTGTACAGAAGGTCTTCTCACCACATGTTCATCAAAGATACTCTACAATTTCATTCCGACCTACACAGCAGAGGCTGTTAAGCGTCTTGAGGATGCAGGCTGTGTCATCGTTGGAAAAACCAACATGGATGAGTTTGCCATGGGAAGCACAACAGAGACATCTGCCTTTGGAGCAACCAAAAACCCATGGAATACAGAGCACGTACCGGGCGGTTCATCAGGCGGAAGCTGTGCAGCAGTTGCAGCAGAGGAGGTACCGTTTGCACTCGGTTCGGATACAGGCGGATCCATAAGACAGCCAAGCTCCTTCTGTGGTGTGACAGGAATAAAGCCAACTTACGGAACAGTTTCACGATATGGACTCATTGCCTATGGCTCATCGCTTGACCAGATCGGACCAATCGCAAAGGATGTCACAGATTGTGCCACAATACTTGAGACAATTGCTTCATATGATAAGAAGGATTCGACATCAGTAAACAGAGATGATCTTAAATTTACAGAGGCTCTTGTAGATGACGTAAAGGGTATGAAAATCGGTATTCCAAAGGATTATTTCGGTGACGGTCTTGATCCTGAAGTAAAATCGGCTATTCTTGCAGCTGCAGATGTTTTAAAAGAAAAAGGAGCTATCGTAGAGGAATTTGACCTTGGACTTGTAGAGTACGCGATTCCTGCCTACTATGTAATCGCCTGCGCGGAGGCAAGCTCAAACCTTGCCAGATTCGACGGTGTCAAATACGGATACCGTACAAAGGAGTACACAGACCTTCACAACATGTACAAGAAATCGCGTTCTGAGGGCTTTGGACCTGAGGTGAAGAGGAGAATCATGCTCGGCTCCTTTGTGCTTTCATCAGGATATTATGATGCATATTATTTAAAAGCATTAAGGGTAAAAGCACTTATCAAGAAAGCCTTTGATGATGCCTTTGCCAAATATGATGTGATACTCGGACCGGCAGCACCAACAACAGCGCCAAAGCTTGGCGAAAGCCTAAGTGACCCGATCCAGATGTATCTCGGCGATATTTACACTATATCAGTAAACCTCGCAGGACTTCCGGGAATATCGCTTCCGTGCGGCATGGACAAAAACGGACTTCCAATCGGATTACAGCTCATCGGAGACTGCTTTAAGGAGAAGAATATCATCCGTGCAGCCTACAGCTTTGAAAAAACAAGAGAGCTTAAGCGCAGCACTATCGCGGAGAAATACAGTAACAAAAATACAGCAGATACCAATAAATCTGCCGGTGCACAGTAGGAAGGAGGCAAAAAGGATATGAAAAACTATGAGACAGTCATCGGACTTGAGGTCCATGTAGAGTTAGCTACAAAAACAAAGATCTTTTGCGCCTGCTCCACAGCATTCGGAGGCGCACCAAACACACATACATGTCCTGTCTGCACAGGACAGCCGGGCTCACTTCCGGTTTTAAACAAGCAGGTTGTAGAGTACGCAGTGGCAGTAGGACTTGCCACTAACTGTACCATCACACAGTACAGCAAATTTGACAGAAAGAACTATTTTTATCCGGATAACCCACAGAACTATCAGATATCACAGCTTTATCTGCCAATCTGCCGCAATGGTTCAGTAGAAATTGAGACAGCAAACGGAAAGAAAAACGTCAGAATCCATGAAATCCACATGGAGGAGGATGCCGGAAAGCTCGTACATGACGAGTGGGAGGAAATATCTATCGTAGATTACAACCGTTCCGGAGTACCTCTTATAGAGATAGTATCAGAGCCTGATATGCGCTCCGCTGAGGAGGTTATCGCATACCTTGAGACGCTGCGTCAGACCATCCAGTACCTCGGAGCATCTGACTGTAAACTAAATGAGGGCTCAATGCGTGCCGATGTCAACATCTCAGTAAGAGAGGTGGGCGCAAAGAAGTTTGGTACACGTACTGAGATGAAAAACCTTAACTCCTTCAAGGCTATCGCACATGCCATAGAAGGCGAGCGTGAGCGTCAGATAGAGCTTCTTGAGATGGGCAGAAAGGTAGTACAGGAGACCCGTAGATGGGATGACAACAAGGAATCATCACATGCCATGCGTTCAAAAGAGGATGCGCAGGACTACAGATATTTCCCGGAGCCTGACCTCGTACCAATCGTCGTATCCGATGAATGGATTGCACAGATAAAGGCAAAGCAGCCTGAGCTTCGCCCACAGAAGCTTGCGCGCTACAAGAAGGAATACGATATCCCAGAGTATGATGCAAAGATTCTCACAGAGTCAAAGCATATGGCAGACATATTTGAGGCTGCCACAAAGCTCTGCGGCAAGCCGAAGAAGGTTTCAAACTGGCTGATGGTTGAGACAATGCGACTGTTAAAGGATAATGATATGGATGCAGATGAGATAAAATTCTCACCTGTAAACCTTGCAAAGCTTGTAGATCTGGTAGATGCAGGCACGATCAACTCATCTGTTGCCAAGGAAGTATTTGAGAAAATATTCTCGGATGATATCGATCCTGAGCAGTATGTCGAGGAGAACGGTCTTAAGAGCATGAATGATGAGGGTGAGCTTAAAGCCACAATCCAGGCTGTCATCGATGCAAATCCACAGGCAGTGGAGGATTACCACAATGGCAAGAAGAAAGCCATCGGAGCACTCGTAGGTCAGACCATGAAGGCCACAAAGGGCAAGGCAAATCCTGCTGTTGTCAATAAGCTTCTTATGGAGCTGTTATGATAGATATTAAGAAAATGAATCCGGCAGGTCTTTTGATCTGTCGGTTCTTTTTTTTCAAAAGCGCCTCAGCTTGCTTGCACGCATTTATTCAGTAGTGTATAATAGTTAAATGGCTGATAAAGCAGCCAAATGATACAAAGGCGGTAATTCACCTATGAATAATGATGATTTCAAGGAAGTACCTGACAATATTCAGGATAAAAAGGAAGACACTACAAATAACATAGATAATACAAACGATAACAAGTCAAACGACTACGAGGATGTCTGCTACATCTGCCGCAGGCCGGAGAGCGTGGCAGGCAAGATGATACATATCCAGCCAAATCTGTGCATCTGCAACGATTGTATGCAAAAGACCTTTGACTCCATGAGCAACGGTAATTTTGGCAATTTCGGAAATCTGGGTAATATAAGCAATATGGATTTTGGCAATATGCCCAATATCAGCATGATAAATTTGTCAGATCTGACAGGAGGCATACCAAACAGCCAGAAGCTTAAGAAGAAAAAACCAAAGGAAGAGAAAAAGGTCGAGCCGATTCTTGACATTCACTCAATTCCTGCACCGCATAGGATCAAGGCGAGTCTTGATGACTATGTGGTAGGTCAGGAGCATGCAAAGAAGGTCATGTCGGTTGCAGTATATAACCACTATAAGCGTGTCATGGCTGACAATAAGCACAAGGCAGAGGAAGAAAAGACAACTGCAAAGCAGAGTTCAAAGAGTTTCGATGGTGTGGAGATTGAAAAATCAAATATGCTCATGATCGGACCTACAGGTTCAGGAAAGACATATCTCGTAAAGACTCTTGCAAAGCTTTTAGATGTGCCACTTGCCATAACAGATGCCACATCACTTACTGAGGCCGGATATATCGGTGACGATATCGAAAGTGTGGTAAGTAAGCTTCTTGCGGCTGCAGATAATGACGTGGAGAGAGCTGAGCACGGTATCATTTTTATAGATGAGATAGACAAGCTTGCAAAGAAGAGAAATGCCAACCAGCGTGATGTGAGCGGAGAGTCAGTGCAGCAGGGTATGCTTAAGCTTTTAGAGGGATCAGAGGTTGAGGTGCCGGTTGGTGCCAGCAGCAAGAATGCCATGGTTCCGATGACCACAGTTGACACGAGAAATATTCTCTTTATATGTGGAGGTGCTTTCCCGGGACTTGAGGATATCATAAAGGAGCGCCTGAACAAGGAGGCTTCTATAGGCTTCAAGGCTGATTTGAAGGACAAGTATGATGGGGATGAGAACCTGCTCATGCAGGCAACTGTTGATGATATCCGCAAATTCGGAATGATTCCTGAGTTTATCGGACGACTTCCAATCATGTTCTCGCTTGAGGCTCTCACCGAGGATATGCTTGTAAAGATATTGAAGGAGCCAAAGAATGCCATTATCAAGCAGTATCAGAAGCTCCTTGAGATGGATGAGGTAAGGCTTGAGTTCGATGACGATGCACTCTATGCCATCGCCAAGATGGCAAAGGAGAAGAAGGTCGGAGCCAGAGCCCTTCGTGCGATTATAGAGGATTTCATGCTCGATATCATGTATGAGATTCCAAAGGATGACAATATCGGCACGGTTACAATCACTAAGGATTACGTTGAGAAGAAGGGCGGCCCGCTCATTCAGATGAGAGGTACACCTGAGCTTGCAGACAGTCAGCACGTTTAATTGTTAAATGATTATGAAATTGTGAATTGGCTGTAAATGATGCAACCAGGCTATGCGTAATGAATCTATGTGTAGTCTGTAATGAATTATAAACGTTCATATATCAAGAGGAATTGGAAAAATGAAAATTATCCACTGTGCAGACCTGCATCTGGATTCGAAGATGACCTCGAATCTATCAAAGGAGCAGGCAAAAGAGAGAAAAATGGAAATACTGCGTACATATTCAAGGATGATAGAGTACGCTAAAAATAACGATGTAAAGGCGATTATCATAGCAGGCGATTTATTTGACACGAGAAATGTGTCAGCGACTGCCAGAAATCTGGTAAAGGATTCGATTACGTCAAATCCGGATATCGATTTCTATTATCTTAAGGGTAATCACGACTCGGACAATTTCATATCGAAGCTCGATGAAATCCCTGACAACCTTAAGCTTTTTTCTAATCAGTGGACCTCATACAGCTATGGGAATATCACAATAACAGGTCTTGAGATAGACAAGTCTAACCAGGCTGCCATGTACAATTCTCTTGTGCTCGACAATGACAATTACAACGTTGTCACTCTCCACGGACAGCTCGGTGATGAGATTTCCACAGGTGACCTTAAGAATAAGGGCATTGATTATCTCGCACTCGGCCATGTGCATGAGTATCAGAGCGGGCAGCTTGACAACCGCGGCATGTACTGCTACAGCGGCTGTTTAGAGGGAAGAGGCTTTGATGAATGTGGACAAAAGGGCTTTGTGGTGCTCGATATAGATGATGAGAAGCTCACGGCAGGCTTTAGCTTTGTACCGTTTGCGTACAGGAGCCTCTACACGCTGTATGTGGATGTGACAGGAGCCATGACCACACAGGATGTGGCTGTGAAAATGGAAAAGGCTATTTCGGACAGTGAATATTCATCGAGAAGCATGGTAAAGTTCGTGCTTGTAGGTGAGGTGGACGTGGATTGTGAGATAAACACAGATTTCCTCAAGGATATGTTCGAGGAATATTTCTACTATGAAAAGGTGTATGATGAGACAAGACTTCTCATCAATTACAGTGAATACGAAAAGGATGCATCACTTAAGGGTGAGTTCATACGGATGGTGCTTGGCTCAGATATGACCGAGGAGCAGAAGTCTGAGGTTATCAGATGCGGTATATCGGCGCTTAGCGGGGAGGAGATTTAGAAATTGAAATTAATAGCTTGTCACATAAACAACTTCGGAAAGCTGTCCGATCTTAATATCAATTTCAATGATGGAGTCAATGTCATAAACCAGCCAAACGGCTGGGGAAAGAGTACGCTTGCGGCTTTTTTGAAGGCTATGCTGTACGGCTTTGACACGAAAAAGGAGCCGGGCGCCTTTGAGAGGGAAAGAAAGCTCTATAAGCCATGGCAGGGCGGCACTTATGGTGGAGAGCTCGATTTTGAGGCCGATGGAGTGGAGTACAGACTTGTAAGGACCTTTGGCCTCACAGAAAAGCAGGATGATTTTCACTTGTACAGGCTTGCAACCATGGTTGAGTGTGATGATTTTTCACCACTACTTGGAGAGGAGCTTTTTGACCTCGACCGCAGCTCGTTCAAGAGAACGATATACATAGCACAGGCAGACTGTATGTTTTCGTCCTCGGACAGCATAAGCGCAAAGCTTGGCAATATGGCAGAAAATACAAATGATATCAACAACTTCGAGTCGGCGACAGCGGACATTAAGGACATGATGAACAAGATGTCCCCAAACCGTATCACAGGCTCCATCAAAAAGCGTGTGAATACACTCACAGCCCTAGAACAGGAGCTTAAGAGGTATCAGGCCGCGGATGAGGCGGCAGCACAGCTTTCACAGAAAATAGATGAGAAAACCGCCCAGAAGAAGGAGCTTACCGGAATCAGAGCCGAGTACGGCAGGGCGCTTCAGGTGGCATCTGAGGACAGCAGAAAGCAGGCACTTCGTGAAAACTATGAGCAGCTTTGTGCCGTTGCAAAGGAGAAAGAGAGCAATTACAATGCAGCATCGGCAGTTTTTGGAGACAAAGCACCGGATGATGCGGAGCTTTTGGAAAAAACAAAGCAGGCCGGAGAGCTTGAAAGCTTAAAGGCTGTAGAAGATAATCTGAGCTTTACACCTGAGGAGGAGCAGTATTTAGATACACTTTCAGGCATGTTTAAGGATGGTGTACCATCTGATGACGGGCTGGATGAGATGCAAAAGAAGATTGCTAACATCCAGAGTGTCAAGAATGAGTACAGCCACATGGAGCTCAAGCTCTCACAGATGACTTCCATTGCGAAGATGGCAGGTGATGAGGAGGAACCGGAGGCACCGGAGAAGACTAAGCTGGTACCGGCAGGTATTGTGATTATGGTTATCGGTCTTTTGGCAGCGGTTGTTGCCACAGTATTCAGCCTGAATGAGAAGTACAATGTGAAGGAAATCATGTTCCTTGCGGTAGGCATAGCGGGAATCGCTATGGCGCTCTGTGGAGTTGTTATGATGGTTTATGGAATCCGTGTGAACAACAAAAAGCAGAGAGCTTACATCAGGCTTATGGCTGAGCGCGAGGAAAATATAAAGCAGAAGGAGATACCGATTCAGGAATTAAAGGAGCAGCTTGAGCAGATCCAAAACGGCATCACGTCAATGGAGCAAGAGGTATCGCAGTTTTTTGACAGCTTTTCAATTGAAGCAGATGAATCACAGTATCAGGAGAAGCTTTATGAGCTTCGCACAAAGGCTCATGACTACAGCCGTTTCAACGAGCAGATAGGAAAGCGCGCTAAGACAAAGGCAGACTATGAGAAGGCAAAGGCTTCGCTTGATGAGTATTTAAGCCTCTATGGATATGACAGCGCTACAGAATATACACAGGCACTTGCACAGATGAAAAAGCAGCTCGCAGAGGTTGGCTTTGCAAAGGAAAATATGGACAGTGCAATGCAGAAGAAAAAGCAGTTTGAGAATGACAACGATATGGACAAGCTTCTTGCACCAAATGAGTGTCCATATACACTTGATGAGCTCAATGAGATGATTTCAAAGGTGGAAAACAGCCTCGATGAAATCAGGGCATCCTTAGTGCAGTACGGCAGACAGATGGATGATCTGCAGGAGCAGCTTGATATGAGGGATGAAAAGGAGCAGGAGTATCGCAACTGCAAGCAGATACAGGCTGAGGAAAAGCATAAGTACGAGATACTTGGACTTACATCAGACTATCTGACCAGGGCAAGGGAGCAGTTTACTGCCAGATATATGGCACCTATTTCCAATGGCTTCCAGAAGTATTTCGGTATTCTGACAGAAAACACAGACAGGGACTGGCAGGTGGATGCCAATATTTCCATCAGGATGAAGGAGCAGGGGCAGCTTCGCGATGTGAGAACCATGTCGGCAGGTTACAAGGACCTGATAGGCATATGTATGCGTTTTGCGCTTGTGGATGCGATGTATCCGGGAGAGAAGCCGTTCCTCATACTTGACGATCCGTTTGTGAATCTTGATGATGAGAAGCTTGCGCGCGGCAGAAGGCTGCTTGCGGTGCTTTCGCAGGATTACCAGGTGATTTATTTTACATGTCATGGAAGCCGCGAGTAATTTTGGTCGAAGCTTTGTTTATATTAGATAAATATGGTAGCATATTTTTATTTATAGAATATAATTATATGAGGGTCAAAATATCTTTTGACCCTCATATCTAAATATTATATCATATGAGGTAAAATATGCAGTTCATAGTATCAAAAAAGGAGTTCATTCCACCGGTAATAGCTCCTGATATCATAGAGACATTGGGCGATGATTACGAGATATGGACATATGAGGATTACGAAAGACTCCCACCACTTCTGGTGGGAGTTTATTCGTATTCGGCTATTCCAAAGTGTCTGGCTCCTTTATCCACGCAGGGGCTTGTAAAGAGCGGTGTTTTCAGGCTTCAAAGGGAGTTTGTTCCGGGGCTTTACGGAAGTGGTGTGTATGTGGTGGTTATTGACACAGGTGTGAATTATGCGCAGGAGGCTTTTTTGACACCTGAGGGTAAGACGAAGATTGCAGTGCTCTGGGATCAGAATACGGATACGGTTTATTCAGAGGATGAGATAAATGCTGCTATTTTATCGGAAAATCCATATGAGAGCATACCGGGCGATGAGGATGGGCATGGTACGTTTGTGGCGAGCGTGATATGTGGCAATGACAGACCGCAGGATGATTTTGCAGGGGTGGCACCACAGGCTAAGCTTATTGTCGTAAAGCTGAAAAGGGCACCTCAAAAGCTGTATGATTTCTATTTTATTCCGGATCGTAAAATGGTGTACTCGGAGGTTGATGTGATGAGAGCAGTGCATTTTGCAGATGAGTTTGCAGGTCAAAAGGGAGCACCGGCTGTCTTTTGCATGGCGCTTGGCTGCAATAACGGAAGCCACACGGGAGCTGAGGATCTTTCAGAGTATCTGGACTATATCACGGCAAAAAGAGGCAGGGCTGTGGTTGCGGCAACGGGCAATGAGGCGAACAGCAGGCATCATTATAAAGGGCGCATAACAGATACAGTCGATGATATTGAGATAAATGTTGAGCAGGATATGGATGGCTTTTATCTGGAATGCTGGGCACTTTCACCTGAGCTATTTACGCTTTCTGTCATATCGCCTAGCGGACAATCAAATCCAGCCGGGGTACCAATGCGAATAGACAGCGGTGAATACTCATTTCTGCTTGAGGGAACACAGGTGACTATTGACTACAGGCAGACCGGCAGACAGACGAGGGATTTGCTTATATTTATCCGCTTTCAAAAGGTGGTGAAGGGAGTGTGGACCATCAGGGTATTTCCACTTAGTACTATTGGAGGCGTTTTTAATATGTGGCTCCCGATGACAGGACTTCTTGATACTGATGTGAGCTTTATTGTCTCGGAGCCTGATACCACGCTGACCATGCCTTCGGATGCTAAGCTTGTGATAACGGCGGGAGGCTATAATTCCCTAAATGATGCAATACTTTTAGAGTCGGGAAGGGGCTTTGACGCAGACGGTGGAATAAAGCCGGATCTCGTAGCACCGGCTGTGGATATCACAGGGGCAGATCTAAGAGGAATGTATATAGCACTAAGTGGCACATCGGCGGCTGCTGCAATCACTGCAGCGGTGGCGGCTCTCATCATGGAGTGGATGATAGTGAGAGGCAATGTTTTGCTCGCAAACGGTGTGGATATAAAAAATGTCATGGTAAGAAACTGCCGCAGAAAAGAAAAAACTGACTACCCAAATAAAATTTTTGGCTACGGATTCATGAATGGGTTTGCCAATTTCTAAGAAAACGGATATAATATATTCTAAAAGGTAAAAAGGAAGGGTGAATGGATGACAAAAAGCAATAATTTATTAGCGGATTACGCTGCAAAAAAACAGGATATCTGTATTAAAAATGACACAATTTCAGATAGTCTTTTCAGGGAATATGGTGTCAACAGAGGACTTAGGGATGTAAACGGAAAGGGAGTTCTGACAGGTCTTACGAATATTTCGGAGATTGTTTCATTTAAAACGGGCGAGGATGGCAGCAGCGTGCCATGTGACGGACAATTGTGGTACAGAGGCTACAATGTAAAGACACTTACAAATAACTTAAGGCCCGGTGAGTTTGGTTTTGAAAAAATTGCTTATCTGCTGCTTTTCGGGCAGCTGCCATCTGAGAGTGAATTGGCTGAGTTTACAGAGGTTTTAGGAAGAAGCAGAACCCTTCCTACCAATTTTACGAGGGATGTCATCATGAAGGCTCCGTCAAAGGATATCATGAATTCCATGACGAGAAGTATATTGACGCTGGCTTCATATGATCCCCTTGTAGCAAAGGCGGGCATTGACAACAATATCAGGCAGTGCTTATCACTTGTTGCGATATTCCCGATGCTTGCAGTTTACGGTTATCATGCGTATAATCATTATGAAAATGACCAGAGCATGTATATTCACAGACCGGATCCGAAGCTTTCGACAGCTGAAAACTTCCTTAGGATGCTCAGAGCTGACAATCAATATACAGAGCTTGAAGCAAGGGTGCTTGATATGGCGCTTATTCTGCATATGGAGCACGGCGGTGGAAACAACTCCACATTTACCACCCGTGTGGTTACGTCGGCAGGTACAGATACATATTCTGCTATTGCGGCAGCCATGTCATCCCTTAAGGGACCAAAGCATGGCGGTGCCAACATCAAGGTGATGGAGATGATGCAGGATATCCGTTCACATGTGAAGGACTGGGATGATGAGGATGAGGTGAGAGCTTACCTCAGAAAAATGATGGATGGTGAGGTATTTGACCACAAGGGGCTCATCTATGGAATGGGACATGCCGTGTATTCACTTTCTGACCCGAGAGAGCGTATATTCAGAGGCTATGTGGAGAAGCTTTCGGTGGCAAAGAATAGAGATAAGGAGATGAATCTCTATAATACAATAGAGAAGGTGGCTCCTGAGATTATCGCTGAAAAGCGCCATATCTTTAAGGGTGTTTCTCCTAATGTCGATTTTTACAGTGGCTTTGTTTATGAGATGCTTGGTATTCCTATGGAGCTTTACACACCTCTTTTTGCCATTGCGCGAATCGTTGGATGGAGTGCCCACAGGCTTGAGGAGATTGTCGGCATGAACAAGATTATCCGTCCGGCTTACAAGAGCGTCATGAAGGAGATAGAGTAACGAAAGGATGTTACAGGCTATCATTCATACATCAATACTACGATATGTTGGGGATTAGACATATTTAGAAGAATCGAGGTATTATACAAATGAGTTTTACAAAGGTAAAAAAGGGAGTCTGTGCAGCAAAGGGCTTTGTTGCAAACGGACTGAACTGCGGATTAAACAGTGATAAAAACAAAAATGACCTGGCTTTAGTTTATTCAGAAACGCAGTGTCAGGCAGCGGCTGTTTACACAACAAACAAGGTGAAGGGCGCACCTATTCAGGTGACAAAGGCACACCTTGAGGCATCAGGACATACGGCAAAGGCTGTTATTGCCAACAGCAAAAACGCCAACACCTGCAATGCTGATGGAGTGGAGAAGGCACAGAAAATGTGCGAGCTTGCAGCAGCAGAGCTTTCGATTGACCCAAATGAGGTTATCGTGGCATCTACAGGAGTTATTGGCCAGGTGCTTCCGATTGAGCCTATTGAGAGCCATATAAAGGAGCTTGCAAAGGGACTTTCGGCAGACGGCAACGACAAGGCTGTAAACGCTATCATGACGACAGATACCGTTCCAAAGCAGTATGCGGTGAAGTTCATGCTTGGAGACTGTGAGTGTACAGTAGGCGGTATGGCAAAGGGAAGCGGCATGATTCACCCGAACATGGCTACTACCTTAAACTTTATCACATCAGATGTTGCCATCTCATCAGAGCTTATCCAGAAGGCTTTGAGCGAGATTGTAAAGGTTACCTACAACTGCTTAAGCATTGACGGAGATACCTCTACCAATGATATGGTAAGCATCATGGCAAACGGTCTGGCTGGAAACACACCGATTACCACAGAGAACGCAGATTATGAGACCTTTAAGGCTGCTCTCTATGAGGTGCTTTCTAACCTCACAAGAATGCTCGCAAAGGACGGAGAGGGAGCTTCTAAGCTCTTAGAGTGCACATGCGCAGGTGCGCCTGACCTTGATACGGCAATTATTGTGGCAAAGAGCGTTATCCGTTCACCGCTTTTAAAGTGTGCTATGTTTGGCGAGGATGCCAACTGGGGACGAATCCTTTGTGCTATAGGCTATGCGGAGGCTGATTTTGATATAGACAAGGTGGAGCTTCACCTGCGCTCAACAGCAGGAAGCATCAAGGTGTGCGAGAACGGTGCCGGAGTTGACTTCTCAGAGGAGGAGGCAGCAAAGATACTGCATGAGGACGAGATTTATATCGACATAGATCTGCACCAGGGAGATGTGTCAGCCAAGGCATGGGGCTGTGATCTTACATATGATTATGTAAAAATTAACGGAGATTACAGATCTTAATCTTGACAAGTAATATTGATTAATGATATTATTTTTCTAAAGTAATTAATTAAAAAAGTAAAGCGAACGAGGGCGTTCAGATATTAGGTTATCTGCGCCCTCTTTTTTGTTGGAAAAATCACATTTACAAAAGAGAGGTTAGGAGGCGGTACATTGACTAAGAATGCATTGGATATGATTGATGAGAAAATAGTAGAGCTGCTGCAGGAAAATGCACGTATAGCGATAAAGGAGATAGCGGCACAGGTGTTTTTGTCATCACCGGCTGTAACAGCCAGAATAGAGAGATTGGAGAGCAAGGGAATCATAAAGGGATATCATGCCACTGTTGATTCGGTTAATCTGGGCTATAAGATAAAGGCCTTTGTCAATCTGGATCTGGAGCCTGTACAAAAGGAAGAGTTTTATCCGTTTATTGAGAGTGTGGAGAATGTCATAGAGTGCAATTGTGTGACAGGAGAGTATTCTATGCTCATAGAGGTGAAGTTTTTGGGTACGGAGGAGCTTGATGACTTTATCAACAATCTGCAGAAATTCGGCAAGACAAGTACACAGATAGTTTTTTCCACTCCTGTTGAGCACAGAGGCCTGCCTGTACATTCAGGTTTTGATGCATAAGATGATATGAGAGTCAAAAGATATTTTGCATGATTGAATGAAGTGTGCTAAAATAATTTGCAAAAATACTGACTGTTAAACATGATTTTGGATGCTTTGAATAGTCAGATATATTGATTACGGCAGGAGGATAATATGAGTAAGAAATTAGGCTTCATAGGTTGTGGAAACATGGGAAAGGCAATGATACACGGAGTGCTGGCATCAGGCAAGGCACAGGCAAGCGATATTCTTGCATCTGCAAAGACCGAAAGCTCCAGAGAAAAGAATGCAGCAGAGCTTGGAATCAGGCTGACAGCGGACAATAAGAGCGTAGCAGAGTTTGCAGATATTCTGTTTTTAGCAGTAAAGCCACAGTACTATGAGGAGGTTATTGCAGAGATAAAGGACACTGTTAGTGACGATGAAATCATTGTTTCGATTGCACCGGGCAAGTCACTTTCGTGGTTTGACGAGATGTTTGGAAAGAGCTTAAAGGTTATACGTACCATGCCAAATACACCTGCCATGGTTGGTGAGGGCATGATGGGAGTCTGTGCAAATGAAAGAGTATTGCAGGCGGAGCTTGATACAGTGCTTGATTTGTGCTCGGGCTTTTCAAAGGCTGAGATGATAGACGAGAAGCTTATGGATGTAGTGACAGCAGTCAGCGGAAGCTCACCGGCATATGTGTTTATGTTTATCGAGGCTATGGCAGATGCAGCTGTAGCAGGCGGCATGCCAAGGAGCCAGGCATATACATTTGCAGCCCAGGCAGTGCTTGGAAGCGCAAAAATGGTTCTCGAGACAGGAAAGCATCCGGGCGAGCTCAAGGATATGGTGTGCTCACCGGCCGGAACCACTATCCAGGCTGTGCGTGTGCTTGAGGAAAAGGGCATGAGAAGCAGTGTTTTTGAAGCTATGATGAAATGCCTTGATATCTCCCGCAAAATGTAGTAAAATTATTGCATTGAGTTAAAGGAGAAAAGCAATGAGTCAGGCAAAGGTTGATAAATATAAGAATGAAAAGGCAAATCGTAAAAAGACAAATGCCAGAAATAAAGTAAAGCGTGTTATAGCACGAATTGTTGCTGCAGCGGCTTTGGTTGCATTGGTAGGCTGGGGCGGTTACTCCGGATATCAGTACTATGAGAAGAGTCGTCCGGTGAACTGCTATTACGCAGATATCAGCGCAGTCAGCGATTATTTACAGGGATTATCTACAGACAGTAAACAGTAGATTATATTTTTGATACATAACATATATTTTACGATTTATATGATTAAGTTAAAATACCTCGCAGGTTACTGCGAGGTATTTTCAGTTTTTGAAGAATCCCCGGGCTCTTTTTGTGATTCAGATACAGTCTTTGCATTTTCTTCGGTATTTGAGCTGTCAGATTTTTTTGCTTTGGAGAGAGTGTTATCAATTGCGTTGAGCAGCACTTTGGAGGTGTACTGACTTGTGTTTGCGTAGGAAATATTATCGGTGGATTGATTTTGCACAATCTGCGATACGAGCTCGTTCATAGCAGGCTCAACAAGCGGGTACATGGTTTCCACCGAATCAGTCATGTTTTCAAGGCTTATGGAGTTAATGTTATTGCTGTCCACTGCCACAGACACATCGATAGCCGCCCCACCCAGCGCTACAGATGTATTGTACACACCCGGTGTATACATGCCGGTTTCTTCGACTGCAGGCTTTGGCTCATCACCTGAAAAGAAATATGTAGCAGCGAAAATTATCAGAAGAAGCAGTATGCCAAGGAGCACTCCGGTGAGAATGACATGCTTCATTTTTACAACGACGATTTTTGTTTTTGCACTCATATGCGCCTCCTGTGGTTGTTTTATATATAATATGTGCGAGGACGCGGAAATATGACAGATATTCCTGTCTATAACGAAAAAGAGATATCCATGAAGGATATCTCTTTTCGTTATAAAAGCGATAGACGGGGCTCGAACCCGCGGTCTCGACCTTGGCAAGGTCGCGCGTTACCAACTACGCCACTATCGCATTTGTTATGTTTGTGAGCTCTCTTGTGTCGAGCACGTGTTATATAATACATGATAGAGGAGCATCTGTCAATAGTAATTTTAAATTTTTTTGAAAAATTGCATTGATTTGGTTTTTTGAGTGGCTCCGCTGCACTTTTATAATGAAAAAGAGATATCCTTCATAGATATCTCTTTATGTTATAAGAGCGATAGACGGGGCTCGAACCCGCGGTCTCGACCTTGGCAAGGTCGCGCGTTACCAACTACGCCACTATCGCATGTATTAACTTGTGTGCCCTCTTATGCTTGGCACGTGTTATATAATACACGATAGTGGTGTATCTGTCAACCATTATTTTTATTTTTTTTGTAATAAATTTTTCAATTTTGTCCATATATTATTTTGTGAAGATATGCATTTCGCGGTTGTTTTCATTGACATAATTATGCTATGATTATGTCAATGAAAAGAGTGAAGTATCATGCCACTTATTATGCCTATTAAGGATCTGCGCAATACAACCGAGATTTCCAATATTGCACATAAGGAACAAGAGCCTATTTTTATCACCAAAAACGGATATAGCGACTTGGTTGTAATGAGCAGTGAACTGTATGATAAATTTGCAAGAATGAATCGCATCGACCAAGCAATCTTCGAATCCGAGCAGGAAATCGCTAACGGAGCAGACGCTGTTGATGCAGAAATAGTTTTTACAGAATTGGAGAAAAAACATTTTGGATAAATACAAAGTAAAGGTCAATCCTAGAGCAATCCGTGAATTAGACAGCATTTACGAATATATCGCAAACGAGAAATGGTGAATCTTGTAATGAATTTTTTGACAATGTAGTTAGTTCGTGAAATTTATTATTTAATGCAATTGGTAAATCGGAATTTATAAAGGAGAATATTGATGAAACTATTTTTATGTTCGCACTTTTCAAGTGTAGGAAGTCTGATAAAGGAAGAAATTGAAA